>Ga0206969_1162_pt1 | contig 17570 bp, 20 predicted proteins | sample Alteio_BWOrgHeat_87_FD_153256 | JGI IMG/M metagenome (GOLD analysis project Ga0206969, IMG submission 153256) | Enriched cells from forest soil in Barre Woods Harvard Forest LTER site, Petersham, Massachusetts, United States -... | ecosystem: Environmental > Terrestrial > Soil > Temperate forest >... | reverse complement strand
TCAACTCAATAACGAATTCTTATTGACAGGTGGATATGATTATTTGGAGGGGCAGAATCATTTTGTGATTGAGTATGCGTATTTCAATAGAAATTTATCTATTCCGCAAAAAATGGAGCATAATATAGTATATATGAAGCGGGAGAGAAATGGAAAATGGAAAATCGGGAACATTGTAGATGGACATTTTTATCGGACCGAAATTAAGGACTTACAAGCGATAGAAAAATATATTGTTAGTGAGCATTGCCGTGGCAATCATATAGGAGCAGGCAATAAAGGTCGCCTTCATTATTTTATGAAAGAGTTCAGAAAAATTGCGTAGATAAGAAGCGTGTTCCTCAACGCGATTTTCATGACTTTTATTTGGTATAAAGTTCAGCCAACAAAATATCATAGATGCCCTCCGCTTTCAATAGCAGACAACCATTGATCGCTTTCTAACGTGTGAAATAATAACTCCTTGGCGTCTTTAAAGTCTTTAGGTGCGTTAAACGCACTTTCTAAAAATTCTCTATCAGGACAACAGCAATAAATTTCTCCCTGAGAAAATAACAGAACCTGAATTGCAGCCATTATAGATTTAGGTATCTGTTCTTTGGTTGTAAATTTGTACTTCTTGACGAGAAGGTGGTGCTTTGATAGCGGGAATATAAACTCTGTGCTAAAAGGATCATTTTGAGGGTCATTTCTGAAGACGACGGGATTATCAGAGAATATATTGTTACCTAAAAAATTGTACAAAAATCTCCAGTTTTTGAAATCTGTTATATTCTCGGTCGCAAGTCTTGCCAATGCAATAAAGGGCTTAATAGATTTCTTAAATGGTTCCGAAAAAATAATTGACTTAGTTACATTCTCATCAGCAACACCAGTATCCTTGTGGATAATCTTGAAATTTTTTGTAAACGCAGGATTTGCAACATACTCCCTGTCATACGCTTCATGTTGTGAGGGCAGCCGCCAAAAGGTAGTCAATATAAACTCTTGCAAAGTAAAAAGCTCATCTAAAGTTAAGTTTAAAACGTCTCTTTGCGACTGAATATTTTTAAAAAGCTCGGCATGTCTGTAGTCAACACTGCTATACATTTGTTCTGGTATATCGGTCAGCACTCCATCAAATTCAACGAGGTTTCGGCTGTCATAAAACTTTGCTTTGGGGACAAATTCTTTTGATGATAACCTGCGATTTTTACAATCAAAAATCGCAAACGTACCGTAGTCATTTGTAAAACCATTGAGATAGAATTGAGGTAAATAATGATGTCTTTTAGAAATTGCCATAATATACCTTATTTACCATCTGTGAATAATGATGTCTTATAGAAATTGCCATAATATACCTTATTTACCATCTGTGAATAATCTTATCTGTTTTACGTTCAAATTATTTCCATTGCTTTTTTCGTTTGGCTGAATTTCCCGTGCGCTTATTAGTCTTCTCATTGTCTAATTCCATTAATGGAGCAACCATTTTCTTTAGAGTTGTACCGAATCCATTGACTTGAGCGCCATAGTTAGCTGCCCTTTTTGACGTGTGGAAAATCTTGAATTTCACCTTGTGGTCAGATTGGGTATTTTTATCTTCCCCAATAGAGACAACCCTAATATCAATTTTCCCATTTACGGATTCGTGACTTGCTAAAGCGATCTCGAATTCCATCTCATCATTTAATTCCCACCCAGAATTGTCAAGACCTTCATTAATTTCTTTAATCGCCCTTTGAATAAACTGTTTTAATTTAAGTTCCATAAATCGTGTTTTAGCCAAATAAAAACAAATAGGTTGTTCTTATTTGGGAACAATAAAATTAATAACTTTTGTGACCATCATATAAATAAGTATAAGCAAAAAAAGCCAGCCTGAAAACAGGCCAGCCCTTCTATTTTACACATACAAACACAATAAAGATACTAAAATATCGAAATCTCCCCGCCCTGGTTAAACCTGCCATACTGTACAGCCTTTCCTTTCTCCGGCACTTCGATCACGCTGTCAACATCATGCTGAAATGTATTTGCCCCTCTGAATTTCCCCTCTTTCGTTGTCTGGAAAACATAGATGAACGACTTTGTGGGATACTTAGCTTTTAGCTTACTCAAATCTTCCGGTTTAAATCCCAATTTGTTCACGCTGTCAAAAAAGATGAAGTCATAAGGGGACAGGCTTTCAGGTAATTCAGAAGTCACATACAGGTTCTCATGCTTTACGTCTTTGTCATTCAGCTTATCCTGTAGGGTTTTATCCAGCCCTTCCTCCTTAGCTATGTAAAGCACCTTTCCATGATTACGGGCAAGGTAGCCGGCAAAGTCAATACACAAATAAGACTTCCCCATTTTAGGCTTGCCAAAAACCATTACAGAAAAATTAGTTGAGGGGTCGCCTATTAGCTGAAGCCACTTCCCTTTCATACCTAATGTTTTGAACCGCATGTTTGCAAAGTCCATGCTGTTCATAATGACCGGTTCATTTTCCGTTTCATCATGGTCAAACCCATTTAGATTTTGGCATGAACAGCCATTGAGGATCCCAGCCAAACCATTCAGAGTGTTCTTCTCTATTTTTAGAACTTTAATTCCTTTATCGCCGATATATAATTCAAGGTTCTTCCTGACCTCGTGCATTTCCACAATGTACGGGTCGCCATCCTGTATTTTGCCTTTCTCATAAGCACGGTTGATTTGTCCAAGCAATAATTTTGCTTTCTCCTTCATGCCTGCGCCTGTCTTTCCATTCAGGTTAATGTAGCGTTTGATAAACCCGACCGAAGCCATTACCTTTTCATCGTTCCCAAACACATTTAATGCATCATGCGTTTCAGCTTTTAAAGTGAATGCAATTTTTGCACCCATAGAATTATAAACTTCAACAAGCTTGTCCTGAACAAACCTGATCTGGTCTGCATAAACGGATGTTTTGCGTATCTTCTTTTCGAGAATCGCTTTTTGTAAGCTATTGATAAACCGTAACAGCTCATCTTTAGTTTTAGTCTTGCCATCAAGATGTAAGAAACGCCTGATAAAACGTATCTCATCCGGCAAACGTTCCACGATTAATGGCTGCCGTTCAGCGGGGCCATCTTTGGTTTTGTGGCTATGGGCTTTCTTTTCAGGCTTTATCCCGTGCTTGTGTATGGCTTCTTTACTAACCGTCTTAGTGGAGCGTTGTTTTGCCTGCTGCTTCTTTTGGACTACCACGTTCTTGTCCTTTCCAATAAAAGCGGCCAGTTTTTCAAAGTAGGTGTTAATGGTGTGCCTGATAGTATCGCTGGAATGGTAATTATCCCAATGCGCACCATTGCCGGTTACTTTTTTTATGAACTCATGTCCCTTACGCAATGCTTCAGGCAGCATACTAAAATTAATCGTCCTGGTCTCCTCATTATAATTTTCTGTAGTTATCATTTCTTTATTTTTATGCTGCCAGTAATTCAAGTTCCAAATCAAGCGCCTCTGCCTCCAGTTCCAAAAGGAATATGGTATTGTCGGGCTTCTCAATATCGGGTGGCGGCAGGTCTATTCTTTTCCGGTTATTATAACGGATTGAGTTTTGTTCGATACCTCTCATTTGCGCCGAGTTAATGGTAACGGAGCAACTATGGTTCCTTTGTATTATTTCAACAAGCTGGCTGATCCGGCTATCATCAATCACAGCCACCATCTTATCGGATACCTTTTCAAAGTTGTTTTGCTCTACTAAGGCAAGAATTTCTTTGTCAAGGTATATGTCCCCGCCTCTCAACCTTGAACCTGCTACAATAATTCGGTAATGGTTGCCCTGCTTGAAAAATGATATACCTGTATTGGTGAGTATAAAATTGTTTTGTACCAATGATTTAATCAGCGGCAACGCTTTAATGACCGGTATAACCACTTTATCCTGTATCTGCTCACCGGGATTCCAGTTTTCAGGCATTAGGATGCCTTTTACGGTCTTTCCGTCCAATGTGGTGTAGCTTACCAGCTTGCCCTTAAAATCGCTGAATGCCTGTAGCAGATTGCCCGTAATGATGTGTCGTATTTTCCGGTCAACATTATTGTTTTTGGTGTACCGTTCCCAATTCTCCAGCAAAGTTTCCAAAGGAGGCTGGCTCACATCGGAACTGCTGCCGATAACCGACATAACGACCTCTGAATAAGAAGCTGGTATGGACAGGTACTTGCTGCTATTGGCAATCGCAAACCGCAGTTTAATCAGGGAAGGTGCATAAGGGTTCTTCTTTTTCTTATCAATGGAGTAGCCGATAAACACGGACGGTATCATTTCATTGCCAGATGTAAATGATACAATGGGATAATACAGGTTACGGCCAATGAAGAAAAATTTAAAGATTTTTTCAAGGTATTGCCTGCGGTTATTAGCCTTAACAGTTATGACTTTTAATTGTGCTTCTTTAGCGGTTTCGAGTTCTGCCTCCCGCTCCCGTATTGCTTCTGCCCTTTCCTTTTCGGCTAATTTCTTGATCTTTTTTTCTAATGGTATGTTCCGTAACAGTTCAGCGTATTTAACCTCAATTTCCTGATGTTCCTCCAAAACCCGCTGCTGGCTGTTCTGATTGTATTCCGTAATAAGTTCTTCCTGCAATGCAAAAGCATCCTTTTCTTTCAACGATTCTGTGAGCAGGTTACTTAATTCAACTTTGGTAAACGGCTTTTTCAGGACATTGGCCTGAACCGTTTCCAGTATGCTATCGTCCCCAAAAGTGCTGGCAGAACCCTTACCCATTTTCACCACCTTGCTGCTCAGGGTTTCCGTGTCCAAATTCATGGCCTCTACCTCAAGGTCATATTCGCCAACCTGTCGCAGGTACTGCTCATAATCGGTATATCGTTCGGCAATCTCGTTATAAAACTCCTGTTGCATCTTCGTTGACAAAACGGCAACCCTGCCGGATACTTTATGGGCTGCATCTTCACTTACCGTTGTATCACTCCCACTATCTGATTTGCTGTCCTTTAAATGCAGTGGATCATCAAGCAGGTCATTTATATCGGGGTTCTCTCCCAAATATTCTTTCACAATCTTATCGCCATATTTATTTAAAAAATCCGGCACATCTAAAATCTTAATGGATTGCTTCTGGTTAGAAGTGGTATTGGCATCAAGGGATTTTAATTTCTTCTGCAACATCATCATCAGCCGTTTTTCAGCGGGTATGGCAGAAGTTATATAATCATAGATAGGCTTTAATATCTGCCCGGTGCGGTTGATACGCCCACGTTTCTGCACTTCGGTATTAATATCCAATTCCGCCTGCAATACGATCATTACCCTTTGCTTTACCTGTGAAGCAGGTACTTTAGCAGTAGGTATGGCATGTGCTGATGCACCCGTACTACCGGACTGGTTAATCATCAGTACATCCACTTCGTTGTTATTGAATTTGCGAAAAGCATCGTTGGTATTAATACGCTTGCGGGATAATACTAACCCCTTCCCGGTCTTTGTGTTAAGCTGCACCTCATATTTGCGGCCTGTAACTTCTGCTACACTGTAGCCTGCTTCATTCAGCATTTTGATTATCACATCAATGGGCGAAATAGTTATCCCCGTTGATGCAGAACGCATACACTCATAAATACGGTTGTATTCAACTTGCGCTTCGGGTGGCAATTCACTTATTTCAAACTTTTTGAACACCGGGTTACCGTCAACATCTTTTTCTGTATAACGGAGTATGCCATCCAGCCCACGTTTCAGCACTTCGGTAAAGTCGGCATTGATGGTATCCCCATCGCTAACGGGCATACCCTGATTATTTTCAATGCTTTCTATAAAGCTGCCCATTGTAGAGGCAAAAGCGATTACGGGCTTCTTACCTTCCCGCAGGCGCATGATAGCCCGTTCCGCCACCGATTGCGCTTTCAGGCTGAACAACATTTGATTGATAACCTGGAATACTTTGGAGAAATAAGGTAAGTTGTCAACCCCGGCCTGTGAAGTACCTTCCCTGATCGTAATTTCCTTTCCTTCCGCTGCCGCTATTTTATCAAGTTCATCTACCTGCTCATTGATGAACTTATTTTGAAACGCAATAATGTCCCGTAGTATTTCAGTAATGTTATCAGCTATTGCCCTGTGTTCCTCGGCCTTATCGTCCAGCATTATATAATTGACCTCAATACCTTCAAAACTTCTTTCCCGCCGCAGCATCTGCCCTTCCGCAACCAATTGGGAAGACAATACCTCCTGCAAGGCTACGCCACCCTTTGTTATGGCATCTACCAATTCGTCCTTGCTCATGTTACAATCTGAAATAGACGTTTTCATAGCGTAGATAGGCATATTGTCCGGGCGTTTTGCAAAAGTTGCAGAAAGGAATACTACACCTTTGGTTTCCCGGATTACCCCCTGCAAAAACTCCCCGGTATTGGAAGAGCCGGAACTGTTATGCGCCTCATCCATAATAAAAATATTACCTTCTGCAATGGCTTGCAGGAACAATGGTTTTTCTGGTTTTCGTTCAGGACTGTTGAATTGGGAATAGGTAGCCAATACAAAATCATATTTGGCGGGTATTTTACGCGAAGTAAATACTGCCTGCTGTTCACTTACCGGCGGAGCCTGATATACAATGTTTCCGTTTTCGTCCTTAACATCGGTCTTGCTTTCCTTGCCATTTACAATAAACGGCTTTAAATGACCTGAACCAATAGCTAAAAGGTCCCGGTATATATCTGAAAACAGGTTGGCTTTCTCCGTCAGGAATACAGGCTTTAACCCCTGACACACAGCATAGCGTATCATTGCTGCTGCTATACGCCCTTTACCGATACCTGTCTGATCTCCAATAATCATGCCCTGTCCCCGTGCCTCAATGTTGTACATAGCCATTGCCACGCCATCTGTCTGTTCTGCCGACAATGCCTTACAAAGAGCCGCCTTAGTAGTGTAATGCAGCCGGTGCTTTACAAAACGGTCTATACTGCTGCCTACTTCTTCTTTTATCCGTGTTATTGCGCTCTGTGTTTCAAAAGCCATACTATCCGGTACTTGTGTGTTCAATACCACACATCCTTCAGACATAGGCATATAGGGTGCGCCCAATGAAGTCCCGAAAAACTCATGCTCCAACCGCAATGCTTCCGCCTCTAACTCGCTTAATTTACTCATAGCTGTTTCCTTTGCAGGTTCTTCCATCACATCCATTACACGTTCAAATAAGGTGTCAAACGTCTTTATGACTACATCTTTTGAACGGTCAAATATTGGCGCAACGCCAACCGGCTTTATTTTCCTGCCATTAACCAGTATCAGCCGTACATTAAAAGAAGTCCCTTGCCGGGAATACAGCTTGCTCCCGTCAACCTGTAACACATCTGCAACATTGTAGCGGCTGTACAGGTAATTAAAAAAAATGCGGTTTTTGCCCGCCTGTATCCTTCCCCGTGCATCCCATTGGGTATGACCGCCAATAATAATGGCTGCTCTCCCGTCATTTGTCATGGTGGTTAGGGCATTCAACGCCATTACATGCTCTAAGCTGGTTATTTTATAAGTGTCGAACATAACCCCATCATCCAGCCGTCCAAACGGCGGATTAGTTATGACGGCAGAAAATGTTCCCACAACATCAAAGAAGGGCTTTGTTGCATCCCTGTTCCAAACATTGGCGAAGCCCTGTGTTTTTAAATTCCGGTTGCGTATTTTATCAATTTCATTGACATAGATACGCTCCGGTTTCCCGGCAATGGTAAGCAACCCATTCCCTGCCGACGGTTCAAAACCATAGCCACCTTTGCTGTCCAGCTTGTCTAATCCGCAAAATATGCCGCCTACGTACCCAATAGGCGCAGGTGTAGAATACTGCTGCAACAAAATACTTTGGCTGGTGCGGTGTGAAAGGTTTACCTGTGTATAGTATAAGGCAACGATACGGTCATACTTTTCTCTTACTGTGCCACTGCCTTGTGCAATACTTCTCGCCCTGTTGACAATGGCAAGCTCCGTTAACTCCTTGATCTCCGTTCTGTCGGTAATGCCGAATGCCGCCGCCAATTTTTCAATAGCCGTTTTATTATAGCTCTTGCCATTAATTAATTCCTGCTCCACCTTTGAAACATACGATTCGTTCATCATTCTGATTTTAAAATCGGGTATGGCGTTTTGCCATACCCGATTGCAGCATTATTTATTATCCAGCCGGTGAGAAAGTGGCATAATACCTGTTATCCCATGAATTGATAAATTGCTTATTGCCATTAGCCCACTCATAGACAAACGTATCCCCGGTGCGCGTTACGCGCTGTACAGCCCATACCTGGTCGGTAGTAGCGGCAGCTTCCCCGGTAGGAGTCAGATAGCCGTTGTAAACGATCATCGGTACAGTTTCATCAATTCGTACAGGGTCTTTTAAATTATCGTTGCCACCACTTTGCAAAAGCGTTTTGATCTGGGTCAGCGCAGTTGTCATGCTCGTGAATTGGGTAGCCTGTGTCTGGGCGGTGCTGACAATTACATCGTGGATGCTTTGCAGCCCTGTTGCAGGGTTTATATTGGAAATTGACGTTCCAAGACTGTCCACGCTGGTCTTTACCGATGACATCTGCGTTCCTAAAGTGTCCACGCTTTCCTTTACGGCATTGAGGTTTTGCGTTTGTGTCGCGCCAACAGTCGTTATATTGCCAGCTACAGTGTCCACGCTTGTTTTTACTGTGTCCACGCTGCTCTTTACCTCCCCGACATTGGTAACAACTGCGCTGTTGTCATTGCCCGTAGCATCAAGCATTGTTTTTATAGCATCTCTCAAAGCATCTACATCTGGCAGGCCCTGTGGAACGGTCACATCAGAAAATTTGATGTAAATATTGCGCAATGGCCCTTCGCCTATGTCAATGCGGACGTTATCGTTCTTAGCCGTAGCAATGGTCTTTACCTGCGACTTGTTGATAAGAAAGGGTATTTCTCCGTTAATAATACGGATGCATGAAATGTCATTAATGATCTGTGTTGCCATACTTTTTTGTTTTTATTGTTTAGTATTCCTTTTAACCTGATCTGCTATGCCCTCTCCAATAAGAGAACCAATAAAACCACCGAGCATAACAAGCGGGGCTGCGTCTTTACCGGATGCCTTTGCATACCAGTAGGTGACCAATGATGTAAGCAATGTTGTCGTGGAAATAATTGTTTTCTCTCTCATGTAAGAATGTTTGTTTAACGTCTTAAAAGGCCGTAGGTGGCTATCCCGCTCAGAACGAACATACCCGCTGATAACAGCTTGTTTTTTGCTTTGAACTTTTTTATTTGCTGTTCATACGAAAAATTCTGGCTGATAAGCAAATCCTGTTGTGCAAGGCTGTTATCGAAGTATAGCTTCAGGGCATTATAAGCTTCCCGCTGGACTGCCATAGCACTGTCTTTGTTTGCCACTTCTGCCGAAAGGCCAATACTTAAATCTTCATAAAGGCTATCTTTTTGGTTGGCTACCACGATAAGGGCTTGAACCGTTGTTTGCAGGCTGTCATACACCGCAAGCTTTGCCGCCGTATCAGTGGTTTGCGCCGTCTGGTTTATCAGGGTATCCACCAGATGTTGCAATGCCTTGTACTCGTTTTTCGCTTCGCGCAACTCGTACTTTGTATTTGCCACCTGCCTACCCAAGCCAGTATTGGTCTGGCCCATAGAATCCAGCCGGGATTGATAAATGGCTTCCAACTCCACACTCTCGCTTTTCATCACTGCCGGAGATTCAATATTCGCCACTGGCGGTGGTTCCTTGAAAAAACTATTATTAAACAGCGATACGCTGCCAGCCCCTGCGATTAGGCCGATTATTAAAAAGAGAACTGACTTTAGAGTTGTATTTCCCATTTTGTTTTTTTTGTTTTAAATGTTAATATTGATTGTCCTCCGGCATTTCACCTGAATGCTTTATTGCTCCGTGTTCGGTTCAGGATTTATTGCCGACCCTGCCCCTATCATTCCCATTTTTTCAAACGTGTAGCCGAAACATCCGGCTGCAATCAGGCTGGAAAATGAAAAGAACATGAACTCCGGTACATCTTTACCAAAAAATTGTTTGGCTGTCCAGCTAATAAGCAGGGCGATAAGTAATACCATGATTACCATTTCCCTCATGCTGTAGCTGCCTGTCTTGTCTTTGAATAACTGCTGGATAAATTGTTTCATCTTGTTTTGTTTGGTTGTTTAGCCTTGTTAGTTTAACCTGTTTCCAATCATACTTCTTCTTTCAAATAGCGGCAATTCAGGCAGCAAGGCGCATCGCTGGCTCGTGCATCAGCGTATAGGTGAAGCTGTTCCCATAAAGCTGTCTATGCTGTTCGCATAGTGCCATCAGGGAATAGAAATCATCGGCATTGGCAAACACCTGGCACCCGGCGGAAAACTTATCAATGATCTTTGTTGTTCCCTCCTGCATGGCACGGTGAATATCAATACCAAACAACCCCGTATCTTCTTTACCCTTAAAATCAAGTGTGCCATCGCGTTTAATATCCCGGATAACCGTAACCGGGGTTTTCTGCACGAGCGCGGTGTACTTATTGCGGTGCAACCCGATCTGGTGTGACCCCATATACTGTCCTTCTTTCAGGATAGCCGTACCCTGCGGGTTTAAAGGGTTTTTAAGCCAGAACACTCCCGGATCCGTAGTTGCCGGGTAACTATGGAACTGCCAACTTTTTTTATCATCCATATACAGCACATTGATGGTGTCATTGAAGCTGTTGGGGATAGTGCTGTTGCTCCTGATACCGACAATATTCAATTCAAAAGGGCGCATAAATACCCTGTAGCCGCTCGCTACGAGCATGGCTATAAATTGTTCCCGCATAAATTTTAGTTGATTAAACTGTGGAAGAATGATAACGAGGGGATAAAATCCGGCATTTATGCCGCCTGCAAAAAGGCGGGCATGTAGTCATCTAACCACGCCCTTATATCAAAGCCGGGATTGGCAAAACCATAAACATATAGCTGGTCGGCACCAACAACCTTTGCTTCGGGAAAGCGTTCTGAGAGCAGTAGCAGCGTAGTAAACAGAGATTCATTCTGCTCCTCCGTGCGGTTGTCCACATGCCTACCCTGCTCATCAAGTCCGCCCAGCCATGCCAGTTCTATAGTGCCATCTTTGGGCTGGAACGGTTTAAGGCTGATCAGCCTGCCCTTTTTGGTAAGCAGGTAGTGGTATGGCAGTTTTTCCAGTTCCTTTACCTGCATGTCCTGTCTTGTGCCTGTGCTGTGTACTACAATGTACCGCACAATGCCTCTTCTTACTTTTATTCTCCTGTTTCTGTCCATACTATAGATATTTAACTGATTGTGTTTTGACTAAAAAATACTTGTCATTATTCTCGAAAAGGGTAAAGTCCAACCGTTGTGTTACTTCGTTGCCCAGCACCATTAGCTGCGGCACGTTTACGCTTTGTGTCGGGGTCACCCAAACAATAGTAGGTTCCTTTGTAACAATTGTTTTCCCGTCAAAACCGGACAGGCTCCATCTACTGCCGTCATATTGCAGTCCCATACGGATAAATTCAAGCCGCATTTGTTGCTTCTCATCTTCGCCTGTAAAGCTGCCCAACATGCCATTTACAAGGGTCTGCCGTACACCGTGCAACCGCTGCTCCAGAAACGCACTGCTGACCTGCTGGTATTGCTCCTTATTTTCAATGCCCTTTAGCAGGTTTACCACGCTGGTTATGTTTTTCGCAACTGCGGCGTTATACAATTTTTTAGCAAGACCTGTTAAGCCGGAACCTCCGGTATTGCTACCACTGCCTGCCACAAGCACATTGAAAGCACTTTCGGTTATACTGGCAGGCAAGCCTTTTTTCTTTAAAGCTGCTTGTGTTTCCGAACCGAAATCCCCATCTGCACCATAGCGGGGTAAAATAGCTTTACCGTACTTATCAATGAGCGCCTGCTGCAATAGCCTTACGTTTTCTCCTTTACTTCCTTTTTTAAGCGGAAAATCCCCCCCTTCGCCTGTAGTGCCGGATTTTTTTGCTTTTACCTTGCTCTTTATTTTTGCCGTATCAACCGGAAAGGAAAACACAGGTTTATCTGTAACACTGTCATCGGCATTCATCACGGAAGCCGGGGATACCTTGCGTATTGCATCATCAAGGTCTCCTGTTTTTGATCTCTTTCTTTTCTGGTAATACTGCCATCCAAAATAGCCAGCTACCCCCGCAGCTCCGAACGCAAGCGTTGTCAGTATTATTTCCTTCCCCTTCGTCTGCTTTGATGGTAACATGCTGATGGGTAGATGGTATTCCTTCTTTTTGCCTTTAGGGTTTTTAGCTCCTGCCTTTGCCTTAGTGCCTGTACCTATCCCTGTCTTCGTCTTTGTACTCTTTTTCGCCGTTGCCTTTACTTTTTTTACCATCTCCTAATTTTTTGGTTTGCTGTAGATTAGCTGCATCATCGGGTCATATTCCCAAAACTCAAGTTCACTTTTCAGGTCGGCTTTCAGGTCATTGCCATACAGTGTTTTATAAACAACGCCAACCTGGTTAAACACGGACTGCAAGGGTATTTCCAGAAATACGGCCTTTATTGCAGGTTCATCCGTACCGGGGAAAGGGCCATAAGTAATGTCAAAGGCCGCTTTAAGCCGCTTTGCCCATGACTGCAATTGTTCTGTTGTTACCTGTGGTAAAGCATTCGCGCTATACACTTCCGGCTTTGCAGAGACGATGGACAGCATTTCGTTATATTCTGTGCTTTTCAGTTCCTTTTGCATATCTCCCAAAAGGCTGCTGTTATACAATCGTTGATAAGAACTCATTACTTTGCGGAACTCACTCTTGCTTTCCACCGTCCTCATCGCTTCTCTTAAAGCAGCCTTATCCGTACCCGCCCAGCCATCATTGAGAAAAGCCATTTTTATTTGTTTGGCATAAGTCGGTGCGCTACCTTCCTCTAATGTTTTTGTTTGCTCGTGCTTTGCTGCCGCTTTCTTTATCCAGCTTCTGCCGATGATAACAGACCCGCCAACCACGATAATGCCAAGCAGGGAGTATTGAATCTTTTCCTTCACGGTCAGTCCGGGGTCTGCCGGAACCATCCCGCCATTTCCGTATCCATACTGGCTGTAGTTCACCTTGCGTTAATTAGCGTTTAGAAAAGAATTTATATACCCAAGTAGGCTTTAGCCATAGCTGTTTTTAACGGGTCATTTTTCACGACATGCGCCAGTTTGCAAAGTTCCTTTACAGATAACTTACTTGCCAGTATCATTAGTGCAGTAAGTTTTTCTGCTGCATCCGCTTTCTCTTTTGCGGCTATCGTTATGGTATAGCTGAATTTGTCCATTTTTTAGTTGATTGGTACGTTAAGTAATTCCGCAACAGTTATGAGGTGCGCGGGTTTTTCTACCAGTTTATTGATAACGCCGGTCATTATTAAAAGCTGCTCCGGGTTAAATGCCTGCTCCATCTTGAGGAGGTTACTGACATACCTTAGCTGATCTACAGTAAGCTGTGGCGGCTCGTCCATGTGTTCCTTAAAGGTTGCTTCGCCCTCCTGTTCGGATGATTGTGCTCCCGTATCGTGGCCGGGGGCTCCGTTAGGGATAGGGGCATTCAAAAAACCGGATAGCTGCGTTCCAACCATTGGGATTTTATGGGCATGTTGTTTAAAAACACCTGCAAGGGCTGCCGAGGCAAACTCCACGAGGTTTACATTGCCGATTGTAAATTTTTTGGCTTCCTGTTCCTCCAGCCTCTTTTCCAGCAACTCCCCGTATTCTTCGGCTTCTTCTAATTGCGATAGTGTTTCCGCCAGCTTTTCCTTAACATTTTTCAGTTCGTTGTCTTTTTCCTTTTCATCAATCCGCTGCTGTATGATCTGGTCAATCTCACCCAACCCATTCGTTGGCTTGTCACTATTCCCATCCCTATCCCTGTCTGCACTTAAACTGAATGAATACTTTGTATTTCGTGAGGTTTTTGGCCCATCATAAACAAGGATACTTATGTTGCGGGTAGTGTCCTTGATCTCTTGTTCATAGTCCTCAAATTCTTCCACATCATCTGTCCGGGATACTACTTTAAAGCCATCCACAATAATTTCATAGTCCCTTGCCCGTTGCTTTACCGCCTCCCGTTGCAGGTAACGTTTCAGCCCGTCTATCTTATTTTGATCGAATTTTTCATTTACCAGCGGCATGTTACTATGATTTTGTGATTACCTGTATCATCTGTATATGTGTCGTGAAGGGGCTGTTGCTGGAAAGCAGTATTTTCCCCTGATGTTCGTGGTGCAGCTCATTGGCATTTGTTTCAGAAATATCGTAAACGCCTACGTCGCTTTGCACCCGGCAATTATCGTCTTCTTCTATAAGGACGAAAAGATGTGTGCCGCCGTCAATCGTTCTTTGCTCATCCGGGCTTAAAACAAAATGCCGGTGACGGGTACGATAATTGTTTCCACGGCCAAGTTCTTCCATCCTGCGCTTAATATGACCTTCTGCCAGTTCTGCTTTCATTGTTTAGCTATTTTTTCTGTCCATAAATACAACCCTACGATATAGGATAGGTTCTTATCCATTTGTTTGCCAAGCTCATCTGTGTAACATCCATACAGCATCAAACAGTCCTTGATGAGGATGGTATCCGGCTCCTGATAACTGTTCCCGGCATAAGGCGCTACCATCCAGTTAATAAAGGCCGCATTGGACATACCTGCCACAAAGCCGGGAGTTACTTTATTCAGTAAGCTGAAGCCTGTGTACACATCCGTTGCGTAACAGAGGTTACCTGCATTTTCAGCTTGTACTTTCATCGAACCCGCACAACCTTTCCCCGCAATATCATCCAATGCCATGCCATGTGGTAACTGTAATCCGGTAACGCCTGCCTGCACAGCTATTATCCGGTCTGTATCTTTTGGAATGTCCACCTGGAAATAACATTGTTCTCCCTTTTTGCCCACCGGTATTTTTACCGCTATTATGTTTTGTGTCATGCTTATGGTTTGAGTTCGCAATCGAGGTACAGCCGGATACGGTAGGGTTCAAACGGCGCACGTATGTCGCTGGTGTCCCTGTAGTCTATTTTTACAAGCCCGTTACCAATAGGCATATTGCCCGTATCAAAATACCGTGTGTTCACAGGGCAATTGATACCACTTTGTAACAGCTTGCTTTCATATCCCTCCGGGAAAATCTCCTGCCTGTTCATCTCTATTTTTTGTGAACCCCGGTAATACATCAGGTCGTCCCTGTTTGATGAAAGCATTACGCCGCGTACATAGAGGATCGTTTTATCCAGTTCAAACGTTTGCGAATACACGCTGTCCGGTGCAGTAACCAGTATATCATACCATTTTTTAAGGGTGCCTGCGATATTGACTGTGGCATTGTTATTGTTTTCCATATTGTACCTTTTTGCGTTATGCTGCTATATGTCCACCGGCAGACTTGTAAACCTGCATGAGGGTTGTTATATCCCGCTCCCATTGCCCGTACCCCGCTCCCGGAAGTGAAGCCCATTCCTTACGGCATTTTTCAATAGCTATGGAAAATCTGCCGGACATTACATCCTCCAGCGCGCCCCTTCTCCTTACCAGTTCAATAGCCCCCCTGTCCTGACTTATCGGGCTAAAATCAGGCAACCCAAGTGACTGCTGAACGCTTGTCCAAGTCGCATACAGGAATTGATATGCCCCTGCCGCCGTACTGGTAATGCCAGATTTTGTTATGGCTATGTTCGGATGTTCTGTAAAGCCTGAGAAAAGTTGTCCCCCATACATAGTGCGGTACGCATTGTTTCCGTAAGTTCCCTCTGAATATTGTATCATCGTTAAAAACGCTTTCAGGTTTACGTATGGGTTATTTTGTACCGCACTCTTTGTATGGTTTGTCTCTACCCTGCTTTTTAAGAACATAATTATTGCTGGGGCGGACAATCCTGCAAGGATATATGCCCAATGGCTTTTTAGCAGGTTCATAATATGTGTTTACGTGTTACCGTTAGGATTACCGTAACAACCCCTACGAATTATGGAGTAGTTATAGTACCATGCAACCCCGCATATACATAGGTAAAGGCAGGTATGCCATCGGTAGTGCCTAATTCAAGCGTAAGTTCTATCAGCACATCATCGGTGATCAGGCGGGGGTTGGATAGCTTGTAATAACCAAGCGGGGTCATGTGGTTGCTTAGGGTTTTGAATATCTCGCAACTGGTTTCCGGCAGGATTTGCTTCTTGTTGGATTTGAGATTGATCTCACCTGTTACAATGGCTGGAAAATTTTCAATGTCCTTGTAGTTCGTTGCCATTACCTTATCCTTTGTGGCATCTACGGCTGTGCCTGCGAGCAGGATAATCCCGCTGACAAGCAGCGTCTGGTTCTTAGGCAGCTTCGCATTCGATACGTTACAAATGCCGATTTCCTTCGTGTCCTGTGTCTCGAACAGCTTGATCGTTTTTGAGGTTACCGGCTTGATGGAGTAGATAACAGTGTCTGCAAGGCGCAATTCCCCTTTAACCAATGCCTGCTTAATACCCGGCGGCAATTCACCAAAATGCCGTTCCATTTCCGCGCGGGAGCCCTTGCTTGGCGCACCCGTATTTGCCAGTTTGTTAATGGTCTTCTGACGCTTTACCGGGTTCATACGCCGGAGTGCGCCAAGCAGCTCATCCCCGTCCATACCATCAATACCGAGCAGTGCGCCCTGATTATTGTATTCTTCAATTCCTTCTAAATCGTACATAGCGCTTGTTTTGGTTTTTAAAATTGTTTGATTAACTGCTGTTTTGGCTTGTTAGATGTTATAGTCCGATACATCAACTAAGGACAGTTCGCCGATGTCGCCCATATCTCCCAATGCCCCGACCTCTCCCATGCTCATCCCGCTCATTTGCATATGGGCCATGCCGCTGTCTGCGATTTGATCTTCTATGCTGGTCAATGCAGACAGTTCGCTGTTCAGTTCATCTTCCTGCCCATTCATATCGTTGGGATAGTTGAAAAATTGCAATTCCCCGAAGCCGTTCGTAGCTGCTTTAGCTGTGCCTGATTGTTTTGCGTGCAGGAACTTATCTATGTACAATTTTTCAGCAAAATTGTCCTTGTAAGCCTGCATACGACCTTTTATGGATTCCAGATCCATACCATCCAAGCCATTTACGCTTTTGGAACTCTGGAAACCATTGGCGGCCATCAGTCCTACGCCGAACAGGGTAGCTAAACGATTGTCCATATAGTGGCCTACGCCTGTTACACCCAACCCGATAAGCAGGGACGGTTTCCCTATTGCTGCACCAACCAAGCCGCCGCCAACTACGCAAATAAGAATGTCTTTACCAGTTTCGAGCAGGGAGTTTTTTATATGCCCCTTTGTCGGCAATCCATTTTCAATATTGCTGATTATGCTTGCTTTCTTAGCTTTAGCAGCATAACTATTCTCCTTCTTCTTTTTTGCCTTTGCCATAATAATTGATTTGATTTTAGTGATTACTTGCCTAAACCAGTGCGTGGGATTTTGCCTTTTTATGCTTGCTCTTTGTTTTCTTCCGGGGGCTTTGTTTCCCGTCAAGCCCATGTACCGGCTTAGATGGTGCGGGTGGTGTATGCGGCTGTTTCATGGATGTGGCT
>Ga0206969_1161_pt1 | contig 17754 bp, 21 predicted proteins | sample Alteio_BWOrgHeat_87_FD_153256 | JGI IMG/M metagenome (GOLD analysis project Ga0206969, IMG submission 153256) | Enriched cells from forest soil in Barre Woods Harvard Forest LTER site, Petersham, Massachusetts, United States -... | ecosystem: Environmental > Terrestrial > Soil > Temperate forest >... | reverse complement strand
AGTCGTGGCAAAGACCATGTGTCACAAATGCCTTCAAGGATAGCAGCTCCGATCACAACTAAATCAGCACGACCTGGGCCAATACAAGGATTATTAATACGCCCTTGATATCCCATAGACAGAAGTTCAGAGCTGATTCGATGGATATCGGATAGTTGCATATAAAAGCCATCAATAATGTGGCGATCATATCGTTGTAGCCCTAGATGTACTGCAGCAAGAGTTGTTACGGTTCCAGAGGTGCCAACCATCTGTACTTGGCCAGCCTCACAAAAACGGTTGATGTGATTCCGTTCAGAGAATTTCTTTAATTCGGTGTTAATTGTATCTCGAATTTCTTGATACGCACTGAGAGAAGCAGTGCCATAAGCTTCACTTAAAGTAACAACACCATAAGGCAACGATATCCAATCAATGGCTTCTGGTACAATCGTTGGCGTTTTTACGGTATTTTCATCAAGGCGCAACCACATTACTTCTGTGCTGCCTCCCCCAATATCAAAGGCAATGGCATAAGGGATATCAGGATTGAGGACACCTGCGCATCCTGATAAGGCAAGTCTTGCTTCTTCAGCATTACTAATAATTTCTAAATTTAAATTTAAGTCGGTCGCAACGCGCTTGACCAATTCGCTACCATTTTTTGCGCGACGACATGCTTCTGTTGTAACGGCGCGAAATTTGTTAACATGATTATGGTGAATTTTTGTATGGCAAATCTTCAATGCTTCTAAGGATCGATTCATTGCTTCAGTTGAGAGCATATCTGTTTTTTGTACGCCTTCTCCCAACCTGACGATGCGGGAAAATGAGTCGATAATTCGTAATCCTGTTGGGAAGGAGCGGGCAACAAGTAAACGACAAGAGTTTGTGCCTAAATCGATGGCAGCAATAACGGGCGTTGGGCCAGATCCCAGTGATGAAGAAAGAGTGGGGTGTCCATTAATATTCATTAAAAATGCCAATTAGCTACATCTATATTTAACCTAATTATAGCATACCACAAAATATCTAGAAAATCTGTATAGATTATGATATTTTTTTGTCCTTCTCAAAAAGTGGCTGATGTGCTAGCACAAAGAAGCAGAATCTATAGGTTTTGCAGGTAAGATTCATGGGGGATAGTTTAGCGGTAGAACTCCCGGCTCTGGACCGGGCAACTCTGGTTCGAATCCAGGTCCCCCAGCCATCTGTTTTTACTGCGGTTGCTCTGGGTTTGTGTTGAAGGAAAGAATCTTCAACATGCCGATCCGTACTTAAAGCAGTAATGCCAGCGGGTTCTCAATATAATCTTTAAGGGCTTTAAGGAAACGGGATCCAACAGTGCCATCAACAGCACGATGATCAACAGATAAAGTACACGTCATCATCGTTGCAATTTTGATCGTTCCATCAACGGCGATGGGACGCGTTTCTCCCGCACCAACGGCTAAGATACAAGCCTGAGGAGGGTTAAGAATTGCAGAAAACTGTTTAATACCATACATGCCAAGATTTGAGAGGGTAAAGGTTCCACCCTGGTATTCTTCAGGGGTTAATTTGCCAGCGCGTGCTTTTTCAGCCAATGTTCGCATCTCAGCAGATAAGTTCAGAACGCTTTTAGTTTCTGCCTGATAAATGACAGGGGTTATTAGTCCGCCATTGATTGCAACAGCCACTGCGACATCAGCATGACGGTGTTGACGAATAACCGTATCGTGCCAGGTAGCGTTTGCCTCTGGTACCTTAATGAGGGCAAGAGCACTGGCGCGGATAATCAAATCATTGACGGAGATTTTTTGATCTTCCATCGTCACGTTAATTTCCCGACGTAGATTGAGTAAAGAATCGATCTGACAATCAACGCTAAGGTAAAAATGGGGGATTTGCTGTTTTGCTTCAGTTAGCCGTTTTGCGATAACTTTACGCATCGTATTAAGTGGAATTTCAACATAATTTGGCCCTGTGCTCATTGGTGTAGGTTGACTTGCGCCTTGTTTAAGGGTCTGTTCAACATCTACTTTAATAATACGCCCTTGAGGGCCACTTCCTTGAATGATGTTTAGGTCAAGGTTATTTTGTATCGCCAGGCGTTTGGCTAGAGGGCTTGTGGCAATGCGGCCTTGTGATACAGTAGTTGTCTGAGGCATTGCAGCAGCTGAGGCGAGCGGTGCTTCTTGCTCTCTCTCAATCTTAAGGGGCACTGTTTCGGCTTTTAAGGTCGTCACCATTTTATCAAGGGACTTAGCATCTTCCCCGTCTTCTAGAATAAGACCAATGAGTTCATTAACTTTAACCCCTTCACTCCCTGCGGGAACAACAATGCGACCAAGCGTTCCTTCATCAACCGCTTCTATCTCCATGGTCGCTTTATCGGTTTCAATCTCTGCCAAAGTTTCTCCAGCTTTAATCGTATCTCCCTCAGCTTTTAACCACTTAATCAGCGTTCCTTCTGTCATGGTGGGACTTAATGCAGGCATTAAAATTTGAATGGGCATGGGTAAATTCTCTTTAATAACTGTGACGATGTTCGGTTGTTAGTAATTTAATGGCAAGGCCAATAAAAACAAATCCTGTGATCCACCCAATTAGTTTTTGGAAGGTTTGATTGTTAATAAACCATTCTCTGGCGGCACCAAAAAAACAGGCATAAAAGAGATCTACAATTGTACCTAAGACAATAAACATTCCACCCAGAGTCAGAATTTGTAAGCTAATATTACCTTTTGAAGGGTCAACAAATTGGGGTAAGAAAGCAAGGAAAAACAAAGCAACTTTTGGGTTGAGAATATTGGTCAAGGCCCCTTTTAGAAAAACTTTTCTTAAGGTTATTAATGCGTGGTTTGATTCTCCTATAATCAACGTTTTTCGATTAATTATGGTTTGAATGGCAAGGTATATTAAATATCCTGCCCCAAACAGTTTGATAATGGTAAAGGTCGCTGGATAATAAATTAATAATTGAGATAAACCAAAAGCAGCTGCGGCAACATGAAACATGAGACCAAAACTAATTCCAAAAACGGCAATCACCCCGCTTTTGCGTCCTAATCCAAGGCTTTGAGTTGCAATATATAACACATCATTGCCTGGAGTAATCGCGAGGATAAATCCGGCTAGTAAAAATGCTGAAAGTTCTGAAAATTGCAGTAGCATCATCTCGTATTCCCTCTATTTTGCCTTAACGATAACACACATCTTTGACCCTATAATGCGTATAAAACTTAAAACACCTCAAGCACACACAAATTCCTCACAGAAATGGCTATTGCGTCAACTTAATGATCCTTATGTTCATAAAGTTAAACAGCATGGATATCGCTCTCGTGCGGCTTTTAAACTCTTAGAAATCGATGAAAATTTCATCTTCTCAAATCCGGATCCGTTATCGTTGATTTAGGTGCAGCACCGGGAGGATGGAGTCAGGTGGCAGCCCAAAAAATAAAGCCAACTAAGGGGGGCAAAATCATCGCCATTGATCTTTTGCCCATCGACCCTATCCTTGATGTGACAATCCTTTGTCTTAATTTTATGGAAGAAACTGCCCCCGATCAAATACAGGCTCATCTTACAGAAAAGGCTGATATCCTTTTAAGCGATATGTCACCTGCAACCTGTGGCATCCCTAATATTGATCATATTCGGATTATCGCCCTTGTCGAAGCTGCCGCGGAATTTGCAATGCATATTCTAAAACCAGGTGGTGCATTTGTTGCCAAGGTTTTTCAAGGGGGAACACAAGCAGAATTGCTTGCACGTCTTAAACAATCCTTTCAAAAGGTACAACATTTCAAACCACCCGCCAGCCGTAAAGAATCGGCTGAAATATACCTTGTTGCCCAAGGATTCCGGGGCAATACCACGGCTTACCCTAATTTGTAGCCCCACTACTAGTTCTTACTGTTACAACCCCCGTCAGCAAAGCAGGCCCATAAGAAAACGAATCATTCAGAATGTCTTGCTTATAATAAAGAGGAATAATCACAGCAACTGTAGTTAAAGCACCCCAAAAAAGAAACGAACCAAGGCTAGGTTTGAACAGCCATAATACCACAGACCTAGTCCTTGATATGGGCGCTCCGCTTGCTACTACTCCGTTGTCAGCTCCGATATCAACAGGTGCAGCACCTCGATTTAGGACAGGACTAGGTTGTGCTTCAAGTTCTACAGCATCACCTGGTAAATTAGGCACTGCTGAAGTTACTGGCCTGGAAGCAGAACTACTGACCACAGCATCAACCTCTTCACCTGAAGCCAAAACTTGCTCAGAACAACAAATGCTCATCATGACAAGCAGCATTAATTGGATCATCTTGGTCATTTTCAGCTTTATCTTCTTTGCTAAACCTATAAAATTTTATCTAACCTGAATCAGTAAAACAATCCTATTTATGGACTGTAATTCAATCCTAAAAATCGAAGAGCTGCACTAACTTTTCATATTCTAGAGCAACACAATTAAAAGCAGCACTACTAATGCTACGACAGTAATCCCAGTAACGGCAAGGCATTGTCGGGTGTATGTTTCTGAATACCATGGCCTTCCGTTACCAGATTGAGAAGCTCTTCTAGCATCATCATCCGCATCATCTACTATGAAAGGCTGAGATGCAGTAGTAGAAAAAGAAGATAGTCTTCCCTCTGATTCCAAATCTTTATTACTATCAGCCGCTGAAACATCCCCTATCCAACAGATTCCTAGCAAAAGTATACTGAATTTTATGATTTTTCTCATGATCACCCTCCGCTTTTAACTGTATATCAGGTTACCTATCTTTAAAATATTCATCTAATACTTTTCGATAAACATGGCTTAAGGTCGTTATCTCATCGATGGCGATACATTCATCAACGTGATGTGCCGTGGCATTGATAAGACCGAATTCAAGGGTGGGGCAAATATCTTTTAAAAACCGGGCATCCGACGTGCCACCAGAAGTGCTAAAGATCGGTGTCATTTTTGTAACCGATTGAACGGCCTCTGAAACACACTTCTGTAAGTCTGGATCGCGACACAAAAATGCCTCCCCACTGGTGCGGATGGCTAAATCATAGGGCAGGGTTATTTTTTGTGCCCGTTGACGTAGAAAATGCGTTAGTGAATCATCGGTATGCAATGGGTTAAAGCGAATATTAAAACCGGCATTGGCTTGATACGGAATGACATTACTGGTTGGATTATTCACATCAATGGTTGTGATTTCAATATTAGACGGATCGAAGCCTTCCATCCCTTCATCCAGTGGGGCTGCCGTTAAATCCGCTAAGTAAGCCAACAATGGTGGAATAGGGTTTTTCGCAAGATGCGGATAGGCGACATGTCCAGCCTTTCCAGAAATTGTTAAGCATGCATTTAAACTGCCACGCCGGCCAATTTTAATCATCTGGCCCACACGCTCTGGATTGGTCGGCTCCCCCACAAGGCAGGCATCAATCCGTTCTTTTCTGGATTGTAACCACTCCACAACCCGGCATGTTCCATCAATTGCCGGCCCTTCCTCATCACTGGTCAATAACAGGCTAATCGATCCCCTAAACGACGGTGTTTTTAAAAAGTCAGCAACCGCTGCAACAAAGGCTGCAATAGCTCCCTTCATATCCACCACACCACGTCCATAAAGAATCCCATCTTCAATGACCGCGTTAAAAGGGGGATGCTTCCAAAGACTAGGATCACTCGGGGGCACAACATCGGTGTGGCCTGCAAAGCAAAAATTGGGGGATGCTGTGCCAAGGCGTGCATACAAATTGTCCACCTTACCAAAGGGTAGCCGGTGACACATAAAACCCAAAGGGTTAAGCCAAGATTCAACCAGATCTAAACATCCGGCATCATCAGGAGTTACGCTGGGACAACGCAATAAATCTTGAGCTAAACTGATTGCATCAATCATGCACGTAAAAGTTCATTAAGGCTGGTTTTTGAGCGTGTCTTAGCATCCACCTGTTTGATAATAACCGCACAAGCAAGAGATGGCATTTCAGGAGTAGCGCCCGGCAACACGCCAGGAACAACCACGGAATAGGCAGGAACCTTACCATAAATAATCTCACCGGTTTGACGGTTAACAATCTTGGTTGAGGCGCCAATAAAAACCCCCATGGAAATAACCGCGCCTTCTTCAACGATAACGCCTTCGGCAATTTCGCTTCTGGCCCCGATAAAACAATGATCTTCGATGATAACGGGATTCGCCTGTAAGGGTTCCAACACACCGCCGATGCCAACACCTCCTGAAATGTGGCATTTTGCACCAATCTGCGCACAAGACCCGATGGTAACCCACGTATCTACCATAGTGCCGGCGCCTACATAGGCCCCCACATTGACAAAGCTGGGCATCAAGACAACATCGGGTGCAATAAAGGCAGAATGCCTGACAATCGCACCTGGAACCATGCGAAATCCTGTTTTCTTAAAATCTTCTTCTGCCCAAGAATCACATTTACGGGGCACCTTATCATAACCGCCGGCAAACAGCGTGTTACCGTTAAGGCGGAATGATAACAGAATGGCCTTTTTTAGCCATTGATGCACTTGCCATGTACCTCCAACTTTTTCAGTAACTCTTAGTTGACCTTGATCAAGAAGGTTCAGAACAGTATCAACTGCCTGTTTGACTTGGGGATGGCTTTTAGAAGCAAGCGTTTCACGCTCCTCCCAGGCCTGTTCAATGGTTGTTTGTAAATCAGTCATAGTTGCATCTTATCCCTTTATTAAACCTATCTCAGATTAGACTTCGGTGAAATTTAAATCAACGGTTGTTCCCCTAACACAGTTGACGACCCTTAAAGTCTCGGCCTAAGCTGTCCTTATGATGGAACTTTCCCCACATCAGTTGATGAGCAATGCAATCCGGGCACTGGCGATGGATGCTGTAGAGCATGCCAAATCAGGACATCCCGGCATGCCAATGGGTATGGCAGATGTGGCCACAGTTCTATTCCAGGACTTTTTAAAATTCGACCCAACTCAGCCTGAATGGCCAGATCGGGATCGATTTGTCTTATCCGCTGGTCATGGATCAATGTTGCTTTACAGCCTTTTATACCTTACCGGCTATCCAGACATGACTATCGATGAATTAAAGCGATTTCGCCAGTTGGGAAGCCGAACGGCAGGACATCCAGAATTCGGTGATGCACCCGGCATTGAAACCACGACTGGCCCACTTGGACAAGGATTAGGCAATGCGGTAGGTATGGCCTTAGGGGAAAGTTTAATGGCTGCTCGGTATGGCGCGGAATTGGTCAATCATCACACCTATGTGATTGCCAGTGACGGCGATTTAATGGAAGGCATTTCCCATGAAGCCATCTCGCTTGCAGGACACCTGCGCCTACGTAAGTTAATCGTGTTATTTGATGACAATAGTATTTCGATCGATGGATCCACCGCCCTTGCCGTATCGGATGACCAGGTAGCCCGTTTTAAGGCCTGTGGTTGGTCAGCGTGCGCCATCGATGGTCACGATCCAACAGCAATTGCAGCTGCAATTAAAGCGGCACACACTTCAGACAAACCCTCTTTCATCGCCTGTAAAACCATGATTGCCTATGGCGCTCCTAAAAAAGCGGGAACATCGGGTGCCCACGGTGCGCCGTTAGGGGACGATGAAATAGAGGCAACCCGCCAAGCACTGCATTGGCCGTACCCCCCCTTTGTCATCCCTGAGGATAGTTTAAAGCTATGGCGGCAACCGGGTGAACGCGGCCGCTTATGTTACCAACAATGGCAAGATCGTTTAAATGCGATCCCTGTTGCCAAAAAGACTGAGCTTGAACGTGTTCTTGCGAAAAAACTTCCGCCCCATTGGAAAGATAAAGTTAACGCATTTATTGAGCAAATCCTTCAAGAACAACCCAATCAGGCAACACGTCAGCTATCCGGTCGGGTCTTGGAGACTTTAACGCAAGTGATTCCTGAGCTGATCGGTGGCTCTGCGGATTTAACCGGATCGGTGAATACCAAAACAAAAAGCCAAAACGTAGTCACTGCTGACGATTATTCTGGATCTTATATTCACTATGGGGTACGGGAACATGCGATGGCTGCGGTGATGAATGGACTAAGCCTTCATGGGTTTATTCCCTATGGCGGAACCTTTCTAATCTTCAGTGATTATCTGAAACCTGCCCTACGCCTGTCAGCCCTAATGAAGCAACAGGTTATTTATGTGCTAACCCATGATTCTATTGGCCTTGGTGAAGATGGTCCTACCCATCAGCCCATTGAACAATTAGCAGGCCTTAGGGCCATTCCGAACCTGAATGTTTTTAGGCCTGCCGATGGTGTGGAAGTGGCAGAATGTTGGATGCTGGCCTTAGAAAATCAGGAAACCCCTTCGGTGATGGCCTTGACCCGTCAATCACTTCCGCCCGCACGATTCAATAGTGCCGCAGAAAATCTTAGCAGCCGTGGAGCCTATATCTTAAAAGAATCAAAAGCCCCCAAGCGCATGGTAACACTACTGGCCACCGGCTCTGAAGTTACCATCGCCCTTGAAGCACAACATCGTCTAGAAAAGCACGGCATTGCAACCGCGGTGGTCTCTATGCCGTGCTGGCGCCTTTTTGAACAACAACCCGCTGCCTATCGTAACCTTGTTTTAGATCCTCAAAGTTTGCGCATTGCCATAGAGGCGGCAAGTACCTTAGGATGGGATCGCTATATTGGTGAGGATGGGATCATGATTGGCATGCACGGCTTTGGGGCATCAGCACCCGCCAGTGATCTTTATCGTCATTTCGGCATCACATCCGATGCCGTGGTTGAGGTAGTTCTTAAAAAACATCAGGAAAAACGCTAATGGCTATAAAGATTGCAATTAATGGATTTGGTCGTATTGGACGGATGGTATTGCGTGCCCTTACAGAAAGCAAACACCCAGATCTACAGGTGGTTGCTATTAATGATTTAGGTTCGGTTCATGACAATGCCCACCTGTTTAAATATGATTCGGTTCATGGTCGGTATCCTGGGGAAGTCAAAGCGACGGCCGATAACCTTGATATTGGCCTGGGACCGATGAAGGTTTTTGCAGACGCTAACCCTGAGGCATTGCCGTGGAAAGAATTGGGCATTGATATTGTTATGGAGTGTTCTGGCCACTTCACCAACAAAGAGAAAGCATCCGCACACCTTAAGGCTGGCGCTAAGAAAGTTCTGGTCTCAGCCCCTTGTGATGGTGCGGATCTGACGGTCGTCTACGGCGTTAATCACCAAAAACTCAATAAAGATCATCTGGTTGTCTCAAACGGTTCCTGTACCACCAATTGTCTGGCACCGGTTGCGGATGTCTTAGATCAGGCCATCGGTATTGATTATGGATTTATGACAACAGTACACTCGTATACCGGCGATCAACGCTTGGTCGACACCCTTCACAAAGATTTGCGCCGTGCCCGTGCGGCTGCTCACTCGTTAATTCCGGCGTCAACCGGTGCGGCCAAAGCCTTAGGATTGGTGTTACCAGATCTGAATGGCAAACTGGATGGAACTGCAATTCGTGTGCCCACCCTGAACGTTTCATTGATTGATTTAACCTTTACCAGCAGAAGGCCAACAACCGTTGACGAAATTAATCAACGCATGGTCAATGCGGCGAAGACACGACTGCAAGGGATACTTGGTGTGTGTGATGAACCTTTGGTCTCCGTGGATTTTAATCACAACCCGTTAAGTGCGATTTTTGATTTAACCCAAACTCACGTCATCGGCGGACGCTTTTGCCGGGTTCTTGCCTGGTACGACAACGAGTGGGGCTTTTCCAATCGCATGAACGATGTGGCTGTGCTGATGGCAAAGGCGAGGTAATTCAATTTTGTACAAGAACCTTAAAAGAACACTTTTTACTCAACTTAAACCCTAACTTACCGTAAAGATATTGCCCCATCTCACTGGCATGCAACGCAAATTTTTGGGCGCCGTTGTTTAAAGAATGGCACAAGATTTTATTCATAATCTGGGTGCCAATACCCTGTTTTCTGTAGTGTTCTACAACTCCAATTGAGGATACATAGGCCAACTTTCGATCATCAATATAAACCTGCCCGATACCGGCCGGATTGCCTTCTTGATACTTGATGAAAAAAGCGCAATCTGGTAACTGGAAAAACGCCTTCATAAAAGTATAAACATCCTCATATCCAAGACCATTAATTGCTGCACTTAAAGAAGACCATTGCCTGAGTTGATCATCGTCTTGAACCCGAATAACATCAACAACATCGGCAATACCAGACAGTTTTTCTACCTCTATTTGCATCTCTTCCAGTTTTACATCCACCTGCAGTTGGCAACCTTTGGGAATGATCACTTCTCGATCCGTAATCACTCCAAAGGTTTTACCCTTAAAAAAAGAATGGGCGTAGGTGATATGAGAATCCTGTGTTGGATTCAAACATAAATTGAGGTTGGGCGCGTTGGTTGGAGACTTTAAAAACGCCGTTTCATCTCTTAAGACAAGATCCCATCCAGCAGCAGAATTTCTTTGAATAATACCCTGCCAAATTTTGACCAGATTATAATCGATGCCATCCAGCATAAAAACCTCAAGTTGGGATTGTTATGGTTAATCTGTCCGAAATCGCAACCCTTGTAAACGAAGAACATTTTGCTTAAGTTGAGGAGAAAAGGATGGGGTACTGGTGACACAAAATACATTAAAATTGTTCTTGCTTTTCACGATATCCATGGCCTTACTCTCCTGTGGTAAAAAAGGGTCGTTGGAATCACCAGAACCTAGTTCTTATCCTCACCCTTACCCTAAACAATGATAAAGTAAGAGGAATCCTTATGAAGCGTCGTCCTGTTATTGGTATTACCCCTGATTATCGACCGGGGTCCCCAGATTCGTATTCACCCTATCCTTGGTATGCCTTAAAACAACTATATGGTAATGCCATTGAATTTGCGGGTGGAACACCACTCTTGCTACCCTACCACCCAAACCTTATTGATACTTATATCGACCTTATTGATGGCGTATTAATTACCGGTGGCGATTTCGATATTGACCCCAAGTTGTACGGTGACACCCATTGTCATGAAGCCGTTAAGCTATTGCCAGAACGGGCAACCTTTGAATGGGAACTCGCAAAAAAAGCCTTACAACACGACAAAGCTATCCTAGGGATTTGTGGCGGCATGCAACTACTTAATGTTTTAGAGGGGGGCAGCCTCATTCAACATATTCCGGCAGAATGTACGCAAGCTTTGAACCATCAACAAACCAACCCGCGCACTGAGCCTGAACATGTCATTGAAATTTACGCAGGCACTCTTTTATACCAAATGGCCAACACCTCAACAGCCATGGTCAATAGCTCGCACCACCAGGCCATCAAAACCGTTGGTAAGAATCTTAAGGTCAATGCATTGGCCCCAGATGGCATCATTGAAGGTATTGAAAATCCACACCACCGCTTTTGTCTAGGCGTCCAATGGCATCCTGAATTTCATATCAGCGATGTTGATAAAGCGGTATTTACCGGGTTTATTGCTGCAGCCTGTTCATGACGGATCATCCTGACAAAGGTGAGCGTATCGCCAAACGGCTAGCCAGATCTGGCGTATGTTCAAGGCGCGAGGCGGAGCGCTGGATTCTGGATGGTCGTATTGAGGTTGATGGCGTGCAACTCACCACCCCTGCCTTCATCGTTACAGAATCCTCTGACATTCGTGTGGATGGTAGACCCCTGCCTTCCCAACAACATTCTAAGGTGTGGCTTTATCATAAACCGAAAGGGTTGTTGACAACTCACCACGATCCACAGGGACGTCCAACGGTTTTTGATTATTTGCCCAAAAACCTTCCCCGGGTAATTTCCATTGGACGTTTGGATTTTAACTCGGAAGGATTACTGCTGCTCACCAATGACGGCGAACTGGCGCGGTATGCAGAACTTCCCTCAACGGGTTGGTCTCGGTGTTATCGGGTACGTGTTTTTGGAACCATTGATGAACAGGCACTCGCAGATTTAGCACACGGTGTGACCATTGAAGGCGTGCATTATAAAAGTGTCGAAGCTGAATTGATCCGCCAACAGGGGCGAAATTCTTGGCTGCTGGTGACGCTTTATGAAGGTAAAAACCGCGAAATCCGCAAGATCATGGACCATATCAACTTGACCGTTAACCGCCTGATTCGCGTTACCTATGGCCCGTTCGAATTGGACGATTTAAACCCAGAAGAGGTCAGAGAAGTGCCAAAAGACATGATCGTTCACTACTTTCACCTAAATGACGCATGAGATCATCCATGCGTATTATTGCTGGATCATTTCGTTCACGTCACCTAGAAACTCCCCCATCTTCCCTGACTCGCCCGACAAGCGATCGTACGCGACAGGCCATCTTTAATATTCTTCAAACACTGATTGATTTAACCAATACGCGCGTCCTGGATACCTTTGCCGGCAGTGGCGCCATGGGGTTAGAGGCCTTGTCCCGTGGAGCTGGCCACATCACCTTTATTGAAAAGCACGCCGAAGTCTTGCGAGTGTTACAGCACAACATCCAAACCCTGGCTGTTAACGATCACACCACGCTGATTCGGGCAGATGCACAACTTCCCCCCAAAACCAAAGACCCGGTAGAATTAGTGTTTTTGGATCCGCCTTATGGGAAAAACCTTGCATTGCCAACGTTGACCGCACTTGCGCAACAAGGATGGTTAAAAGACGGAATGATTGTGGTGCTGGAAATGGGTGCCAAAGAAAGGATCCCTATTTTGGAATCCTTTGATGTTCTGGATCAACGCACCTATGGGGCAGCACAGGTGGTGTTTTTGCAGTACGAGGGATAATACCCTATTTTATCTTAGCCTCACGGAAGATAACGTGCTTGCGCACGACGGGGTCATATTTGCGAAGCTCAAGCTTTTCGGGTTTTTTACGCGGGTTTTTCGAGGTCACGTAAAAAAATCCAGTATCCGCAGAGCTTGCCAGCTTAATAACAATGGTTGCTGACTTTGCCATATCTTTATCTCCTTAAAGAAATTCCTTGCTTTCTACTTACCAACACCATTCATAATGGTCAAGATTTATGTGCAAACTTAAGGAGAAAAAGCACCTTATGCATAAAAAAGCCCAGATCATCTGGCTGTTAAGTACCTGTTTTTTGATATGGGTGCTAATCATCGTGGGTGGTATTACTCGCCTCACGCACGCTGGCTTGTCGATTGTAGAGTGGAACCCTATTACGGGAATAATTCCGCCCTTAACGGATCAAGCCTGGATTAACGAATTCACTCATTACCAACAATTTCCGGAATATCAGCACGTTAACCAAGGAATGACCTTAGGAGCGTTCAAGGGTATCTTTTGGATGGAATTTGCTCATCGGTTATTGGCACGGTTAATTGGCTTGTGGTTTTTTGCGCCATTGGTGTATTTTTGGATCAAGGGACAATTAACTTCTTCACTCAAACGACGTTCCCTGTTGATCTTACTGCTGGGTGGACTACAAGGTTTTGTCGGATGGTACATGGTTAAAAGTGGCCTAATCAAAGATCCAACCGTCAGCCATTACCGCTTAACCCTACATCTTGGCTTAGCCCTGATGCTTTATGGTGTCCTTTTATGGACAGCCTTTGATTTAATAAATATCTCCCCTCACCCTTCCCTGTCTTCCTCAATTATAAATTTAACAAGGATTAGCTGTGGGGCCGTTATTGTGACCATTCTTTATGGTGGGTTAGTGGCAGGACTTAAGGCTGGTCTTATTTATAATACGTTCCCCTTAATGGAAGGCCAATGGTTGCCAGGAGAATGGCTGTTTCTAAAACCGTGGTGGTGGAACTTTTTAGAAAATCACGCAACAGTCCAGTGGACACACCGACTGATGGCCTTAATAACATTAGCCTGCATTGGTATAACCACCCTCAAAATCTCACAACGACCTTCCCCACATCCCCTCAAACAAGCAGCACTATTATTTGCTGCAGCCGCAGTTTTACAAACAATACTGGGTATTATAACCCTACTGGCAACTGTACCGATCGCCTTGGCTGCCCTGCATCAAGCCAGTGCTGTTCTTTTGCTAAGCTGCGGATTATGGACTTTATATCAGGCATCCGGAAAAACACTTAACCCTAAAATAGAGTTTTATTCTTGACATCAAATTCAAAGTTAGCAACCCTTCCTTGGCATCTAATCGTATTGAAATTTGGAATATGCACGTCTTAAATTCAGCGCCTCAACCCCAACTGCTAAAGGTAACGAACCATCTGATTACCTTAGGACAGCACCTTTTGAATCGCCAGAGTTCTGATGATGCTCTGATGCAATCCGTGCAAAACATGCTGACGACCTTACAGCAGCTTCAAGAGTGGTGGCAGGCCCTTCAAGAACAAGAAAAAAATCGGATCAGTGCTTATAATAACCTCAATCAGTTAAGGGAAAAACTAACGTCTTTAGTGCCTACCTTCACGCTGACAAGTGATTTGAAGCCAGCCCTGAATGGTTCAAAAAAGATCATTCACCTTGTCTATCCGATGACATCTTGTCTTGAAGAGCTCCTTACACTGCTTGAGCCGATCACAACTGCTGATGAATTAAAAAAAGAAAATAAATCACTATCCCGTCCAAGCATCGATCCTTATTCCATCGAATATATTGCCAAAATGGTTGCCGAAGCTTCCCTGACAGAACCTGAATGGATGGAAAGAACCGGGATGATTCTGGTGGTTGATGCCAATCACAATACTTCGTCAGCACTCCACCGCAGACTTGTAAAGGATGGTCATCAAGTACGTGTGGTTGAAAACCCATCGCAAATACTGGGGGAACTTGCCTCTCATCAAATTGATGTCCTGATTATCGATATTGCAACGGTGGGTGCGAGCAGCCCTACTTTCTTCCATGACTTTAGACGCCATCAGAATACCGAATATATTCCTATCATTGCCATGGGACCATTAACGGATACAGAAGCAATCACGTGGAGTATTGAAGCCGGAGCGGATGATTATTTACCGAAACCTCCTAATCCTGTTTTGCTTAGAGCGCGCGTTCGCTCTGCTATTGAAAAAAAAGTAGCTTATGAAAACCGCTTGCTGCGCCTCAAAGAATTGCAGGAAACCCGTCAAAATCTAGAATCAGCCATTGGACGTCTTGCCGATGGGTTTGCTCTATTTGATGCGTATAACCGCTTGGTTATGTATAACGATAACCTGTTAACATTCTACCCCCATCTTAAGGATCACCCAAGAAACCTTGAAAAAAATGGGTTGCACGGGATGACCTTTGAAGAATTGTTAAGGGCTAACCTGGCCGCAGGTATTTATATATTTGATAAAAGCACCCCACCTCTAGCGTCGAATGAAAGGCACCAGAGTTGGATTTTTGATAAGATAACGCGCTTTGTATCCCCGTCAGGACAATGGGAAGAAACGCTAGAAGCGGGTTTTGCATTGCAAGCAACGTCATATCGCACGCCAGACGGTGGTGGTGTGCTGATGCTAAGAGATATTTCCGAAAAGAAAGCCGATCAGCAACGCCTTGCGTTTATGGCCTATCATGATCCTTTAACAGGACTTGCAAACCGTGAACTATTCCATCAACGACTTAAACAAGCCTTAGAAAAGAAACCGGATAATAAAGACTTCTTATCGGTTCTGTTCCTTGATCTTGACGGCTTTAAAGATATTAATGATACCTATGGACACGAAGTTGGAGACTGGCTTTTAACTCAGGTCGCCCAAAGGCTACGCCATTGGGTTAGAGAACAGGACATGGTTGCACGATTAGGCGGCGATGAATTTAGCATTATCCTCAGTGAGGTTAGCAGTTATAAAACCATTATCCGCATTGCCGAACGGATCTTAGCGAGTCTGTCTGCCCCATATCAAAAAAATGGAGATACACTGCGCATTGGCGTTAGTATTGGGATTGCCATTGATCAAGAAGGCACCCGGGAGGCAGAAACGCTGATTAATCAAGCTGATATGGCGATGTATGCCGCAAAACAAGCCGGCAAAGGACAATTTTTTGTCCATCCTGAATTGTCGACTCAGAACAAATTTTAATTTGGATAAGAAATATCGCACAATTGTCATTCCCCTGGTCAAGCCCGAGGACAAGCCCAAATAGCGAGGCCGAACGCATTTGGGATGACTCCATACCTCATTTTGGAGGAAAAAACTTTAGAACCCTTGGACAACAACCCCTTTAACGGCTAGGGATGTGTCACCCATGTCCTCCGGTACAATCTATTACTACGTGCCCAGTATGGACAGAAGATGGATGGCGTTCCCGGCGGGATTCGAACCCACGACCTCAGGATTAGGAATCCTGCGCTCTATCCTGCTGAGCTACGGGAACAGCGTCACAGAAGCGTCCTGGTCTTTAAGGGTATTGTCAACACTTTTTTGCCATCCTACACCAAACTATAGTTTGGCAAAGAAGCCAACAGTATCTGGGATACAGGTTTAACGTTTCGAGAATTGGAAACGACGACGTGCTTTAGGTTGACCATATTTTTTACGTTCAACCACACGGCTATCTCGTGTTAAGAAGCCACCCTGTTTTAAAACAGTTCTTAACGCCGGTTCAAAGAAAGTTAATGCCTTGCTGATTCCATGACGTACTGCTCCAGCTTGGCCAGAAAGCCCTCCGCCTACAACCGTACACCACACATCATATTGATTACTACGATTAGCGGCATCAAATGGCTGATTAACCAGAATTTTTAAAACCGCCCGAGCAAAGTATTGTTCAATAGATCGATCATTAACCGTGATTTTACCACGACCAGGTTTAATCCAAACCCGAGCAATCGCATTTTTACGCTTGCCGGTTGCATAAGAACGTCCTTGGGCATCAATTTTAGGGGCAACGGGTTCTTTTACAGTTGCCTCAGGCTCTGCTGCAGCTTCCTTAATAGCCTCTTTTAAATCTTCAAGATCAACCTTTTTACTCTTTTGAGCCACGGTTAAACTCTCCTTTTATTCTTAGGGTTCATGGATGCCACATCCAATGTTTCTGGGGTTTGAGCTGTATGAGGGTGAGCAGATCCTGCATACACCTTAAGATTTCCCATAATCTGACGCCCTAATGGTCCGCGTGGAACCATTCTCTCTACTGCCTTTTGCACAACCCGTTCTGGATACTTACTGCTAATAATTTGTCCCATCGAACGGCCTTTAACACCACCAGGATATCCAGTATGCCAATAAAAGATTTTATCACTTAGTTTATTACCGGTAAGTTCGATTTTTTCAGCATTAATAACAATAATCGTGTCACCACAGTCAACATGGGGGGTATATTCTGGTTTATGTTTACCACGTAACCGTTGAGCAATAACACTCGCTAACCGCCCCAGAATCAATCCTTGGGCATCAACAATATACCACTTTTTCTTTACGTCTGCTGTTTTTAAGGAAAAAGTTTTCATGAATTTCGTCCATAATCAATCATTTTGATATTTGCTTCTACCCAATGCTGCACATTTCGTCAAGAAAAATCAGGTGACCAGTCCCAGGAGTTGGGTTTAATTTAAAATTCATGCTGCCTTTTTGGCCTCTGGCACCGGAAGTCTTGCTTCTGACGTCTGGAATCTGAAACCAAAGACACCAACCCATTGATTAATAACCAACCCTAAGAAAACGATACCACTTGCCCACAATGTTAATGTCGATAAATTCTCATTCAAGAAAAACCATGCTGATGAAAGACCAAAAACAGGGATCAGCAACGCATAGGGCGCGACCAATGTGGGGTCATAGGTTCGCAGCAAATGTCCCCAAAGGGTTGCCCCAATCCAGGTTG
>Ga0206969_1160_pt1 | contig 17846 bp, 17 predicted proteins | sample Alteio_BWOrgHeat_87_FD_153256 | JGI IMG/M metagenome (GOLD analysis project Ga0206969, IMG submission 153256) | Enriched cells from forest soil in Barre Woods Harvard Forest LTER site, Petersham, Massachusetts, United States -... | ecosystem: Environmental > Terrestrial > Soil > Temperate forest >... | reverse complement strand
ATCTGAAGCTAAAGGGGCTGCGCAATATAGAAATTGAGCCTGTCTTTGTAACGGAATAGCTGTGATAAATTTCAGAAGTACCTTGATTTAGCTTAGAATATGTGTTCAGCATGTCAATATTGCGTGAGGTTGCTTCGTTCCTCGCAATGACGCGAGTTGAGTATGGTTGCTACCAAAAAATCCGTTCAGGCTACAAAATACATGTTCATTGTCTCGTTATTTTTCAGCGCTATCTTGCCTCTGTATGTGCATCCTACCTTGTCCTTCACGAGGTCGTAGGTGGTTTGCGAAATAGTGATCTTTCCGGCTTCGCTGTTTTGCTCCATGCACATGGCCGTGCTAACAGATTCGCCCCACGTATCGTATCCCGATTTTTTGGCACCTACCATACCTGCTATGATGCTGCCACTGTGAATGCCTATGCGCACTTCAAATGTTTTATCACCCAGCTTGCGCTTTCGTTCATGCATGAAATTGTTTATCTCAATAGCGGCGGTCACTGCATAATCAGCATGGAGGGGGTCTGCCTTTGGTATCCCCGATACCGCTAGGTAAGCATCGCCCAGCGTTTTTATCTTTTTGATGTTGTGCTTTGCCATGATCTCGTCAAAGGCGTTAAAACAGGCTTGTAGCTCCTCTACCAATTGAGTGGGACTCATTCTTGCTGTTGCATTGGTGAAGTTCACAAAATCGGTTACAATTGCCGTCACATTATCGTACCGCTTAGCCTCGGTGACACTTGTGGAATCGGGAATTTCCACCACCGGCACGGGCATGACAGGTGGCGCCGCTGTCACTCTAGCAACTGGCTCCGTCTCAATTTTCCTGTAAGACCTGCGCCGCCTGCGCATAGCTAGAAACGCCAAACCAATCACTAACACGAGCAACACAACCACCGCGCCCCCTGCAACTTGTAGCAGTTGGTCGTTCCGCCCCTTAGCAGCGGTAAGGCTATCTATCTGTGCCTGTTTGTCGTTAAGCGCTATATCCCTTTCCGTCTCAAAGTTGGCAATGGTTATTTTGTTTCTGCCACTAAATACCGAATCTTTAAAACTTGCATACTGTTTGTAGGCCACAAGTGCACCCTTGTAATCGCCAAGCAATGTATCGGCCTGCGATAGCCGCTGGAACATAGACTGGAGGTTGTCCATATCACCCATTTCCTTCTTTTTCGCAATGGCCTTATTTAGGTATTCTACCGCCCTTAGCAGCAACGCATGTTTACCTAGCGGTATCATGCCGGGTACGTAGGCGCCTACGTGCAAGTTGGAATCAGGCAACGCTTTGGCGAACCGGCCCGTGTCCTTTGCCATGTACAGGTAGGTGATACCCGTGTTACCTATGTTGTTCGACTGGTCATAGTTATCAGCAATTTGGCTGTCTATGGCAGCAGCTTTAAAATGGCAAAGTAGAGCTGGTATGTAATTGTGCTGTTCCCGGTACACCACTGCGATATTGCCCAGGTTCACAGCGGTGAGGTATTTATTGTCTAACTGCTCCGCCATTTTCAGCGCCTGGAGCATATTTTCCAGCGCGAGTGAATAATTGCCCTTAGCCGAATATAGATTGCCAATATTAGTGAGGTTCCGGGCTACTCCTAACTTTTCGCCAGCCTTCTCGTTAATGGTCATTGCCTTGTTTTCATACAGCAAGCCCTTGGCATAGTCTCCTTCGCATTTATATGCCGCCGCTATGTTTACCAGGTTCTCTACCGCAGCAGGCCTGTTGCCCAGTTCTTCGTTTATCTTCAGCGCCCTGGAATAATAATCGAGCGCCTGTTTATAATCGTTCTGGTCGGCATAAACGAGGCCGAGGTTGGCATATGCTGCGGCCATGGGGGCCTTGTTGCCAAGCTCCTGGAATATCTTTATTGCCTTGGAGTAATTTTCCAAAGCCATGGGGTAGTTGCTTTGATAGATATATACAATGCCTGCATTGCCCAGCGCATTGGCCATGCCGTTCTTGTCGCGAAGCTGCTCAAATTGCTTTAAGGCCATTGCGTAATAGTCGAGCGCGTCGCCGTATTGCCTTAGCCCGGCATAAGCTACGCCTATATTCCCCAGGTTATCGGCCATTCCATTCCTGTTGCCGGCAGCCCGGTTTATTTTCAATGAACTAAAATAATATTCCAGTGCCTTTGCATTGTCCCCTTTGGCCTCGTAGTTTACACCCAGGTCATTGTTTGCCCAGCCTATTCCTTTTTGCCAGCCAAGCCGCGAGGCCAGTTCCAGTTCCGTTTCCCCGTATTTTATTCCTTCATCCGGGTCAATGGCACGGTAGGCAAATGACAAATTATCCAGCAACCTTACTTTATCGGTATCTTCTTTTGCATTTGGCAGGGCTGCTTGCAAAGAGTCAATGGCCGCCTTGCCCGTTTTTTGAGCATGGCCTTGCATAGGGCAGCACAGCACCAGGAGCGAAGACAGAACCAGAAGGCGGACCGTTATTTTCATCACAAATTATTCGTCATACAATATTAGAGAACTTACCTCTTAGTTTATGCATGGTGTATGTTATTATTGTTAACTGTCTTTCCACAATTTGTAGGGGTTGTTGTATGTAGGTGTACCACGCCGGAAAAAGTTGTGCTACACATTGTGACGTTAGATGGACGATGCCCGCGCTATTGGATTGTGCCATTCCGGGAGCTATGTGACGATGACAAAATAAATACCACCATCTGACTTGTTCTTTTCCATTTCTGCTTCGGCACAAAAGTCCTTAAATAGCTCACTATTCGCGGATTTTGCGCCTCGCATAACATGCCTTCGCTAAAGCTATGGCAGTTAATAAAAGAAAAACAACTTCGTCATATGGTGGTATTTATTTCGCCAACGTCACTATACGAAAAGGTGAATTGTGTTTTTACGGGGAAAAATCGCTATTGAGCAATTCAGCCATTAGAATTTCCGCCCTTCAATTCGCTCCGCCGCCTGCCGGAACACATCAGATACAGGCGCTTTCTCATTTTTGTTGAAGTCGAAGGTCACGATAACGTCGTGGGCTTCTGCTGCTATTTCGCCTTTTTCGTTGAGTACCTGGTGGTGTATGCCAAAGCTAGTATTCTTTATAAAGGGTATGCTGGCTGCAACAACGATATTGCCCGGATAGTGCAGCGGCTTTATGAACTGGCAGGACGTAGAGAGTAGTATGGGACCTATTTTTGTTTCGCTGAATGATGCTGCTAAACCGCTTATCTCCCAGTAATTGACCCTTGACGCTTGTATGTATTTAAAGTAAGCTACATTATTCACATGCCCGAATAGGTCCATTTCGCTCCAATCTATCCTTAACGAGAGTTTTATTGGGAAGTTGCTCATAGTATAAAAGTAAGATTTATTTTGTCATGCTGTTAAGTGACGATAGCGAAATAAATACCACCATCTGACTTGTTCTTTTCCATTTCTGCTTCGTCCCAATCCCGATAGCTATCGGGATAAATAGCTCACTATTCGCGGATTTTGCGCCTCGCATAAAAGAAAAACAACTTCGCCATATGGTGGTATTTATTTCGCCAACGTCACTAAGCAGAAACCCTCGGTATTTTTGTTTATTTTTGTAATTAAATATGCCTGGAAAACTTCTTTTTTTATTGTCCTTACCATTACTGCTTTCCCTTACCGGATGTGGTATATATAGTTTTTCAGGCGCTACTATAGAAGGCAAGAATATTTATATTCACCAGCTGGACAATAAGGCCCGGAACGTAGTACCCAGCCTTAGCTCAACGCTTACCGATAAATTACGTAGCCGCATTCTATCGCAAACCGGGCTATCGCCCGTAACCAAAGATGACGCCGACTACGATATGACGGGGGCCATAACCAGTTATGAAGTTACCGTTACCGGGGCCACGAGCGTGCAGGTGGCCAGCAAGAACCGCCTTACCGTGAGCCTGCAGATAACTTTTAAGAACCGGCTCAACGAAAAATCTAACTTTACGCAGACATTTACCCGTTTTTCCGACTTCGATGCATCGCAGATATTGCAAAATGTGGAGCCTGCTTTGATAGAAGATATAGGAAATCAGCTTGCAGATGATATTTTTAATAAAGCTTTTGTAAATTGGTAGCCGGAATGACCAACCAATCGTCCATAAAATATATATCTACTTTATTAGCCAACCCCGATACGATAACGGAGGGCGACCAGAGTAGTATTGCTTTATTCCGGCAAACATTCCCCTACTTTGTACCCGTGCGTTACTTTGTGGCGCTGGAAGCCCATAAGAAATCGGCATACGCTCCGGCCATGCTGTCTGCTATCCAGCCATATATGGGCAACTGGCTGCTGTTCAGCAAGTTCCTGAAGTCGGGCACCAGCAACTACAAATACATGCCTGCCCAGAAAAAGCAGGAAGCGGCGGAACAGAACGTGCATGTAGCCGAAAGCAAACCGGCGCCGGGCACGCCCGTAGTTGAAGCTATTCCAGAAGCCGTTCCGCAAATTATGGAAGAAGCTCATGAGCAGGTGAGGAGTAGCTTTGCCGAAGATATTGCGGGCAGCCCAGTTGCTCCAAATCTCCCCAACGCTGAGATTCCTTTAAATGCTGCAGACAATCCTTTTATCATATTAGACGCTGGCAGCGAATACATTAACGACCTGGTGAACAACCATTCGGAACCGCCGCCACATGTTGTAGCAACTCCGGTTGTTGCGCCACCGGTGGCACAACCAGAACCGGAAGTTGTTTATGCTCCTGCCCCAGTCGCTGAATTAGTGCAGCCTGCTCCACCGGTTGTTGAAGAACCTTTACCTGTTGTTGCGCCACGCGAAGTTTATAGCCCCGTTGCCGAGATTCCCGTTCTGGTACCTTCGCCCGTTCCAGTAAGCATAGAGCCGCCGCAGGTTGATTTGCATATTGCTCCCGCGCCGGTATTCATGCCTGAAGAGCCTGTAGCGACCGAACACATAATTCCCGATGTCTCTCAGCCATTAGGTATTGCGCCACTGGCTGTGCAGGTAACCGATGTAGCCGAACCAATAAGCGCCGCAGGGTACGAACCAGTCGCAGAGCGCCATGAATTGCCCATACCGTCGCCCATAAATATTGAGGAAATAGAGGCCGTAATAAATGAGGTTGCAGCGCCAGCTATGGCTGAACCAGCCCTTGTATTGCAGGAGGAGCCAACAGAAAACACGCAGGTACATGAAGCCCCCACATCATCATTGGGTATTGCGCCAACCCCGGTAACCGTTGGTGATATACCGGCAGCCAATGAGGCCGACATTAAAGAAGCCATGCCAGAGCCAGAAGCGCCACAACAAGAACCGGAGCTGCCAGCACAGGCTATTCCTGGGCCGGTTGTGCCGGAATATGCAAGCGAGGAAGAAAGAATAGCGGCGGTGAAAAAAGAGGTGACCGATGAGTGGCTGCGGCGCGTGGGGCTTGCGCCAGAACCTGCTGTGGTCGCAACTCCCCCGGAGACAATTCTGAACGAAGAAATTGCAGAGCAAGTACACGAGCAGGCAAGCACAGAACCAACTGAACAAGTAGTGTCCTCGCAGACGGAGATAGTAGAAGAAAGCCAGGACATACATGCACCTGTTCCGGTGGCTATTGAAGACGAAACTCTGGTCACAGTTGTTGTTGAAGAAGTTACCCTAACCGAGATGACGGGCGATGACGCCCTGGAAATACTGAACGATGCTGAGCCTGAATCCCCCATCGCTCCCGTAGAAAGAAGGGATTATGACCCGCTCATATTCCCTATTTATACAAAAGACTATTTTTTACAGCAGGGCGAAAAGGTTTCGGAAGAGATTCCTATTGAAATTAATGAGTTGAAGGACATGGACTACATGAGCGAAGAGGATAAATCGCTGATGGTGGTAATGAGCTTCTCGGAGTGGCTGCTTCATTTTAAGAATTCGGCAGAGAAGCAAATAGAAGAGTCGAAAGACCAGCGGGCGCTGAAAACGATGTGGCAAAAAGAGAAGCTTGCTGCAGCCATGGAAGAAGAAAATGAAGAAATACCGGAAAATGTGTTCGAGATGGCCGTGAATTCTATCAGTAAGGAAGAAGGCTTAGTAAGCGAAACATTGGCCGAAATATATATAAAGCAGGGAAAATATGATAAAGCAATTGAGATGTATCGCAAATTAAGTTTGCGAAATCCTCAAAAAAACGTTTACTTTGCCCGCAAAATAGAAGAAGCTTTAAAGGATAAACAATCATGATACCATTAATTACGATACTTATAATACTCGCCTGCATAGTGCTTGCATTCTTTATACTGATCCAGAACCCTAAGGGCGGTGGTCTTACCGGCACCTTTGGCAGCATGAGTTCCCAGGTAATGGGTGTAAAGCAATCGACCGATGTAATGGAGAAAGGCACCTGGACAATGATCAGTGTTATAGCCGGCCTTTGCATCATCTCGGTTATGTTCTTCCAGAAGCCACAGGGCATGGATAACAACGGAAAAGCGATCCAGCAGAAAACTACTCCTGCCAAGAAGGGTAAATAATTTCCGAAAGTTCGTTTGACACTCTATTTAGCGCACTGTTGTGCGCTTTTTTTGTTGGTGGCATAGTGTTTTGCGGCACTACCATGTTCAGAACTACTCACCCGTACAATCTGCGAATTATACTTCCAGCGGACTTTACTGGTAGGAGTTCTGATTGCAGCATTTATTTTATCAGCGTCACTTATTTTGTCAATGTCACTTATTATATTTGTCCACAGGAATTTATAAAAGCGTTTAAACCTACAACTGACTTATGAACCAAAGATTAGCAGGCATCGCTGCTTTGATAATTACATTTTGTGGAGTGTTTTCTTTTCATCAGGCTATCTGTCAGACCGGCCCGGATACATGCTGGGCATTTTATATAGACGGCACAGACCCATCTCCATACACGCAGGGGAAAAACATATCTAAAGCTGCCACATTGTCCGATGGCTTCGTAATCTGCGGAACAGAATATGAAGACATTTTTCCCAGCCGGCATGGTAGTAGTATAGGACGCACAACCTATGGGGGTATCTACATTGCTAAATATAATTTTGAAGGCAAGCTTGTTTGGCTGGATTACGGTATCGACCCTATGTACGTGATGAGGCAGCAAGACAATTTAACCGTAACTACTGATCCGTTTGATAATATCTACATTTGCGGTATTTTTCCTTTTGACGCATTTTTCTACTATAATGGTGGTATGAGCTCATCTCATATTGCCGCAACAGATACCACGAGTGATCCAGGGTATAGCTTCATTGCTAAGCTTGATAAGAACGGCAGCCTGATATGGCACACATCCGTCGCAGGTGATCAGCCTACCAATATTGCCTATGCGCCAGATAATCAACTGATCGTGGCGGGAAAGTCGGAAGAGGACAACGCAATATATATTAAAGGCACAATCGCCGACACAATAAGCAGGCATCAGATAAGCATTTTTTCCAGCACCTACAATAATATCCAGTTTCTGTACTGGCTAGACACTGCCGGGAACCTCTTGAAACACACCAAAATAAATGAGCAGGCTACCAATTACAGGGGTGTAACCGGCATGACTGCCGATGCTGCATCAAACCTGTTTATCTTAGGTCAGTACGAAGATGTTATCTCCTTTCCATCTGTTGGGATGACGGATAGCATTTACCTTGCGCCGGATACATTAGGCCCGAGGCTTTATGTTGCGAAGTACGATAGCGCAGGCCACCCTTTATGGACAGTGCATGATAAAAAGCGCCCCGACCTGGGCGATGGGTCAACTCCCTCTTCCATCTGCGCCGGTCCGGATGGCACCATATATGTTTCCACCGAAGCCGATTACTGGAACAGCAGCGACAGCCTTTACTTTTTCAATAAGGACCACAGTGTAGAAAAAGTACAGCATGGCCCCTGGATGGTTTACAGTATCAGCAATAGCGGTTTTTTGAAGTGGGCTGCCGGCGGCAATTTCCTGGGGTATGGCGGAGTAATAACTCATGACAGCATAGTGACCAGTATAGCTTACAAATCACAGGCATCGCCTGTCTGGTTCAACGATACTATTTATGCCGCAAACAACAACAATCTTTATTTTCCCACATCAAATGCAAACTTCTTTATAGCTAATTTCGACACCGCCGGAAATGTATTGGGTGCTACGAAAGCAGGCTATTCAAATGGGCCGATGAACTATTTGGACCTGAACCTGATACCCGGCAATAATGGGTCAGTAATCGTTTACGGTGATGCTGAAAAGTATAATGGAACTGACTCTATGGTGGTATTTTACGACACCTTGAATTTTGATGGCATTGATGGCTTTGTCGCCAAATTTAATGTAGGCGGCTGTGACCTCCCGTCGGCAACGGCAATAGCAAACTATGGAAGTTCTGGCGCGGTTTTAAAGTTGTATCCCAATCCTTACAATGAGTGTGACAACGACCCGCTAACCGTTGAGAGCAATGAAATAATTGAGTCTGCAACCCTGTACAATATAGTAGGCATGAAATGTGGGGAATGGATCGAGTTAAATAGCCGGAATTTTGTACTCAATCTCCCAGGTGTGACAAGTGGCATGTATTTTCTGAATTGCAAGCGGCCCGACGGCACTTATTTAGCAACACTTAAACTTGTAATACACTAAGTGACGTTGGCGAAATAAATACCACCATATGACGAAGTTGTTTTTCTTTTATGCGAGGCGCAAAATCCGCGAATAGTGAGCTATTTAAGGACTTTTGGGACAAAGGCAGAAATGGAAAAGAACAAGTCAGATGGTGATATTTATTTCGCTATCGCCGCTAAGGCACCGTCAAGAAATGTTGCAATTATGGCATAATTATCTTTTTTTTTGATGCCAAACCTGCGAATACCGAGCCTATCTAAATATCCGGCAAAGCAGAAAAAATGGAAAAGAATAGGGCAGTATGTGTTACACCCAATATACTTCAAAAGGCGGCAGAACGCATTGCCTTTTCGGCTTCAGAACAAAATACCGAGATTGCGCCCTGCGCTTTTGCGAGAAACCTTTCCGTGCCTGCATTTTTTATGCAATTTGGGTTAGTATTTCTTGACGATACATAAGCGGCGATGACAAAACAACACTGCCGGGACGGCAGGCACCCACATTGAGTACTATATCTTTTTAAGATGGAAAAGGATGCAATACTCAAATGCATATATTATTTTATACTCTTGTACTATATTACCAGATAGTGTTTGATATATTTTATTTACCGCCTATTTTTGCAGGAGATAATTTATTTTTATGACCAGACCCTTAAAAAGGATACTGCACAAGACCCTTAAAATAACGGGCATCGTTTTAGGTGGCTCGCTGCTCCTTTTGTTTGTGTTGCCTTATCTCTTCCCCCAGGTGGTAAACCGGAAGATAGACGAATGGGCCAACAAGAACATTAATGGCAACATTAATTTCACAGGCACCAGTTTGTCCTTTTTCAAGAAATTTCCGGCGCTCACACTCACTATGCACAATGTTACCCTTAAAGGTAGCGCACCGTTTGAAAAAGACACTTTAATAGCAGCAAAAGAAATATCGCTGGGCATAGACCTATCATCCGTATTCAAGCATAAAATCACCATCAATAAAATATCCCTTAACCAGGCGTTTATAAATATACAGGTGGACAGCCTGGGACTCGCCAACTACAATATCTACAAACAAAAGCCGGAAAACGCTACCGAGGTAACGGATACTAACGGTGGCGGCGCTTCCCTGGGTATTAGCAGTATAATTATAGAAAACAGCAGGTTGGTTTATAACGACCGGTCTATACCGATGACCGTCAATGCGCGGGGATTTAATTATTCAGGAAGCGGCGACCTGAGCAAAGATATTTTCGACCTCAATACCCATACTGATATACAATCGTTCGACTTCCTCTATAATAAACAACCCTACGTCATTTCCAAAAAAATACATGCCGACCTTGTAACAGAGATCAATACGCGCTCGCTGAGTTTTATCTTCCGCAAGAATGACTTGATGATAAACCAATTACCGGTGGAGTTCAATGGTCGCTTCGGGTTTATCAAGGACGGCTACGATATGGCCTTTAATCTCAACTCGCACGAGAAGGACATTAACGAGATAGTTTCTGCGCTACCCGCAGAGTACCTGCAACTATTAGACAATACAAAAATAGACGGCTTGGGGGAGATACAGGTTGCATTAACCGGGAAGTATATTGCCAAAGATAGTGTCATGCCTACGCTGAGCATGAACCTGAAGGTGCGGAATGGCTATATCGCCAATAAGAAATCGCCATCGCCTGTGCGGGATCTATACATAGATATGAGCGCAAAATTCCCCGGCTTTAAACCCGATAGCTTGTCGGTGAATATTGATTCCATTTACTTCAATATTGCAGACGGTTACCTTAGTTCTGTGTTCCGCATAAAAGGGGTAAATGAACCTGAGATTTATGCAAAAGTGCATTCGGAAATAGACCTGGAGAAATGGGACAAGACGTTTGGATTAAGCCGATTCCATCTGAAAGGGCGGTACTCGCTGCACTTGCTTGCAGAAGGTAGATATGCCAAAAGTATTGTTCGCTCCGGTTTAAGGAAAAAGGCGGACACCATTATTACAAGCATACCTAAGTTTACGCTCACATCAACTTTCAGGAAGGGTTACTTTAAATACGCAGCTTTGCCCGAAGCGATAAGCGACATCAGTTTCGACCTGCAGGCAGATTGCCCAGACAATAATTACAAACACATAAACATTGCAATAGACAGTATAAACATAGCCGCGCTGAATAATTATATAAAGGGGTATTTCAGGCTTGGCAATGCTAATGATTTCCCCATCGACGCCATGCTGCAGGCTAACTTTCATCTCGAAGATCTGAAACTGTTTTACCCCATCGATGGGCTTGACTTGAAGGGCGACCTGGTTGCAGACATTAAAGCCAAGGGCGACTACCAGCCGGACAAAAAGAATTACCCTGTGATGTCGGCTAATATAACCTTGCAAAATGGGTCTGTAAAAACGAAATACTATCCGCACCCTATTGAAAATATACAGATCAACACCAACATTACGGACAACACCGGATCGTTGAAGGGCCTCAATGTTTCTATAAAACCGCTAACGTTTACCTTCGAGAATGAGCCTTTTTCTGTGAAGGCGGAATTGCATGACTTTACTGACCTTGACTACAAAGTTCACTTGAACGGTAAGCTGGATGTAGGCAAAATATACCAGGTCTTTTCACGCAAGGGTTACAATGTTACCGGCATTGTTACAGCCAACCTGTTTATGAAGGGCAAGCAAAGCGATGCAGTGGCTGGCCGCTACGACAATCTGTTCAACAAGGGCAAGCTGAGCGTTAAAGATTTGGTCTGTTATACCGAGTTGTACCCCAAGCCATTTATCATTAGCCGTGGCGATTTCAGCTTTAAGCAAGACAAGATGCAGTTCGATACGCTGTCTGTTTCTTATGGCAACTCTGATGTGGTTTTAAATGGTGCTGTCTCTAATATTATCGACTATATCATTAAGCCCGGCTCTGTATTGACAGGCGTCTTCAATATGGAAAGCGATCTCATTTGTATAAATGATTTCATGGCATTTGCCGACACATCAAAGCAGGTCAATGCTCCCGCCCCGGCGTCAACTGCGGGCACGCCAACAGGGGTGATCTTAGTGCCTAAGAACCTGAACCTGGACTTTACGGCCGATATAGACAAGGTAACGTACAATGACATTGTACTTACAGATACAAAGGGTCATTTAGTGCTGAAAAATGACAGTCTGTTGCTGAAAGACGCTGGGTTTAACTTGATCGGGGCACCGGTGTCTATGGATGCAGCCTATACCAGCATTAGCCCAAATAAAGCGTTTTTCGATTACCACATCTCGGCAGAGGATTTCGATGTGCAGAAAGCCTATAACAACATTAAGATATTCCACGACCTGGCTTCGTCTGCTGCTAATGCCGAAGGGCTTATTTCGCTCGATTACCAGCTGAGCGGGTACTTAGATGGCAATATGATGCCTGTCTATCCATCTTTGGCCGGGGGCGGTGTACTATCGGCAAAAAAGATAAAGATGCATGGCTTCAAGCTATTTAATGAGATCCGTAAGGAAGCCAAACAGGATAGCCTTGACAACGACCCTGACGTGGCCAAGGTGGCCATAAAAAGCAGTATTGCCAATAACATCATTACCATAGAACCCACCAAGATGAAGATAGCCATATTCAGGGCCCGGTTCGAAGGGCAAGTGAGTTTCAGCAAGGCCTTAGATCTTAAATTCAGGCTGGGCCTTCCCCCGATGGGGCTTATCGGTATCCCAATGACCATAACCGGTACACAAGACAATCCCAAAGTGGAAATGAGAAAGGGCAAGAAGGAAGATGAACTTGCGGAAGTGGCGGATAAAGACGATTGAGGATAAAGTTTGCAAAAAAGTACACATCATGCAGAACTCTTTATCCACAAAGAATCGCGATAGAAGTTTAATAATGTTGTAAATTGCAATACAAATTTAACCGAAATGAAAGGAGTAAGTTTTTTAACTGATGAAACGCATCACAAACGGTATGTGCAACTCGATCTTGACGAAGTTGGGAATATCGATGGTAGCGGATTGGAAGACCTTATGGATGTCATTATTGCAGAGGCTCGCAAAAATGATGAAAAAATCACCATAGAAGAATTAGGTAAGCAATTAAAGCAGGAAGGTCTTTTATGAAGAAATACCAGGTTATTATTAGTAAGATTGCAACAAAAGAATTGAGAGACTTGCCCAAAGAAATAATTCCATCAATATACGAGAAAATGCTTTCTTTATCTGATAACCCACGTCCGGCAGGTTGCAAAAAGCTTGCTGGTAATAAAGAAGCAATATGGCGGGTGAGAGTCGGAGATTATAGGTTCACCTACTCAATTGATGACGTTATTTGCATTGTAGATGTCAGGCATGTGGGGCATAGGAAGGACATTTATTTTAAATAATGAAGTCTCAAAAAATAACGGCATGACAAAGCCTGCAACAATAGATGAATACATATCTGGCTTCCCTCCCGAAACTCAGGAAATCATGGAGCAACTACGGGCTGCTATTAAGGCAGCCGCACCACAAGCGGAGGAAGTGATAAGCTATGCTATGCCCGGCTATAAACTGAATGGTATGCTCGTTTGGTTTGGCGCACATGCTAATCACATAGGCTTTTACCCCAGGGGATCGGGAATAGAAACTTTTGAGAAAGAACTGGCGGGTTATAAAGTTTCAAAAGGCACCGTTCAATTTCCGCTCAACAAGCCTTTGCCCATCGGGCTGATCAAAAAAATGGTGAAATTCAGGGTTAAAGAGAACATGGCCAAAGCCGCAAGTAGAGCGCGTTGAGCGTATAAATACAGGTATTCTTCTTACTAGTTGGGAGATCGCAGATCTACTTCCACCAATAAACAAATACCAGCACAAACCCTATTACACCTACAAAGAAGTAGACGGCATATGACTGCAACTTGCCTGACTGCACCTTTCTTATCGCATAAGATGTTTTGCCGGTTATAGTGGCTGTAAGGTTCATTGTGCCATCCACAACATTCTTGTCTATCCATGCTGCCGGGCGGCCCACAAGGTTGAAGATGATCTTCTTTGTGATGAACAGGTATATCTCGTCAATGTAAAACTTATTGTACGCGGCCCGGTACAGTCCCTTCATGCTATCGGCCATACGTGCAGGGGCAAGGCTCTCCTTCATGTAGAATGACCGCGCAAGGAAAATGCCAGCCGTAGCCAGCAATACCGGAACTACAGAAAAGCCAATATGGAACTCGGTGAGTAAGGGAGCGCCATCGGACGAAACAAATTTACCAAAGGGTATAAGACCTACACAAATTGATAACAGCGCGAGGATAACCAGCGGAATTTTCATTGTTATTGGCGCTTCGCCATGATCGTGATGTTCTTCATGAGCATCATGGGATTCCCCTTTAGGGGCAAGGGGCTTATTCCAGAAGATGCTGAAATAAAGCCGGAACATATAGAAGGCGGTAATGGCCGCTGTTATCACGGCAATGCCGAAGATGAGCTTGTTTGACTGGAAAGCGGCCTGGAGTATTTCTTCCTTACTGAAAAAACCGGCAAAGGGGGGAATGCCTGCTATAGCCAGGCAAGCAATGAGAAACGTAAGGTGTGTAACCGGCATCAACTTGCGAAGGCCGCCCATGTCTTTTATTTCATTGCTGTGCACATAATGTATTATTGCGCCCGCGCCAAGGAACAGCAACGCCTTGAACATGGCATGGGTAAATAAGTGAAACATGGACGCCATATATCCCAATCCATTCTCGCCGCCATAGCCCGAAACGCCAAGCGCAAACATCATGTATCCTATCTGCGACATGGTGGAGAAGGCAAGCACGCGCTTAATGTCAGTTTGCGTGCAGGCAATGACAGCAGCAATAAATGAGGAGGAGATACCCACCCACTTCACTACCTCGAGGGCAGGCGGGCAGGAGATGGCATAAATGGGAAATAGCCGGGCAACAAGGAATACACCCGCTACTACCATGGTAGCCGCATGTATTAGCGCTGATACGGGCGTAGGGCCCTCCATAGCATCGGGCAGCCATATATGCAATGGGAACATAGCCGATTTACCAGCACCGCCAATAAAGATAAGCACCAGCCCCCACGTAAGCGCTGAGCAACCCATAAAGGATGCAGCAACGATTGTGTGCAACTGGTCGGTAGGAGTTGTGAGCCGGAGAATGAGCGTTTGGAAATCGAGTGTGCCCGCGTAATAAGAGAGTACCAGTATGCCGATAAGAAAACCAAGGTCTGCAAAGCGGGTAACGATAAAGGCTTTCTTTGAAGCGGCAACAGCAGACGGTTTATCGAAGTAGTAGCCGATGAGCAGGTAAGACGAAACGCCCACCAGTTCCCAAAATATGTATATCTGGAAAATATTGGATGACAGTACCAGCCCTAGCATGGAGAAGGTGAACAACGCAAGGAAGGAGTAGTAGGTTGCATATCGTTCGTCGCCCTTCATGTAGCCAAGGCTATAGAAATGCACCATCAATGAAACAAGCGTAACTACCAGGATCATCATCACGGAAATAGGGTCGAGGAGGATGCCCATGTCTATAGCCACATTAGGGCTGAACTGTAGCCAGGTGTACTTTAAGGGGATGATCTGCTGATATACATTGCCCACCTTGCCTACAAGAAAGAAATAGTCGTAAGCAACCGTTGCTGCCAACATGAAGGAAACTAACATGGAAAGCGTGCCAAGTACGCCGCATAAAGACGGGAAATACTTTCTTCCCACCAAGGCAATCAGCGCGAAGGTGAGAACAGGCAGCAGGGGTATGAGCGCTATTAATGGTGTGCTGAGCATAGTTTAGAATTTCATGGCATTAACTTCCTCCACATCAATTGTGTGGTGATTGCGATACAAGTTGATAATTATGGCAATGGCTACGGCAGCTTCTGCCGCGGCTATAGTGATTATGAAAATGGTAAAGAACAAGCCATCGAGTTTATCGGCAAACAGAAATTTATTGAACGCGATAAAATTGATGTTGACGCTATTGAGTATGAGCTCTATAGACATGAGCATGGTTATCAGGTTGCGCCTGGTGAGAAAGCCGTAGATGCCTATAAAAAACAGGGCGCAGCTTACAAATAAATAGTGAGTTAAACCGATCATCAAAAGTTGAATATTTAAAGTTAAAAGTGGCAATCAAATCATTCGATCCATTCAAACAAATATCTTTCTTCAAAAGGAACATTGAATTTTTTAAGAAAATCAATATACTCGTCTTTGAAGGTTTTCTTTTTGTGATGTTCTTTTTGGTTCATTATATAGGCAATTACATTGTCCAACTGCGAATGGCTGTAAGAAAACGCTCCATATCCTTGCTGCCAATTGAACATGAACTTAGTAAATTTATTCTCTTTGATGTAATCGTTAGATGATTTCTTTATTTCTCTAATCAGATCAGAAAGTGAACAAGTTGGTTTCATTCCAATAAGAAAATGTATATGATCAGACATGCCATTTATTGCGAGCATTTTTTGTTCTTTGTTTTGAACAATGCCGGTAATGTATCTGTACAAATTTTCTTCCCATTCCGGCTGAATCAGGCTCTCTCTGCCCTGAACGGCGAAGACAGTTTGGATATAGATTTGCGAAAAAGTACCCGACATTTTTATCTGTTTTATGTTGATGCATTGAGCATCATATTTTATTTACGTTTTGCTAATCCTGAAGGGATTAAACGTTTATAGAAAATTAGCATTTCGTGACACCGATGCCGAAGGTATCGTACTCTACAATATTATGAAAAATCCCTTGTTATGTGGAGTACGATACCTTCGGCATCGATTCCATATTTTCTGCTTTTCTATAAACGTTTGATGCCTTCAGCATCACAGTTATGTAGCGTTTTACTTCATCTTTTATACCGTTTCAATGGTTTCTACTTCAATATTCAATACTTCGTTTATCTCGTTGCTTTCTTCTTCATCGCGTATTGGTAATAAAGGCTGAGCGGGCAACTTTATCTTAATGGCTATAACAATACAGCCTATCATTGCGGCCAATAATAGGATACTCACCACCTCAAAAGGCAAAATGTAGCCATACTCTGTGGTGCTGAGCATTTGTGCGCCAATATTGCCTGCACTGGGTTCCAAAGCTGGTTTGCCAGAACCTACGAAAGACTGCTCGTTAATGAACATCATGGTAAGTGCGCAAGCAAAGGCCGCTGCAAGCGCAGAGAACACCGCCCTGCCGAGGGCGGGCTTTTTCATATCCTCGCCGGAGCCATGGGTGAGAAAAATGGAAAAGATAATAAGCACTACAATGCCGCCCACATAGACAACTATTTGCACTGCGGCAATAAACTCATAGTCGAGGAGAAAGTACATGCCCGCAATCCCGATTAGCGAAAACAACAGGAACACCGCCGACCGGAATATTTTGCGCGCGGTCACAGCCATAAGCCCGCCACCGATAATAGTAGCGGCCAGAATATAGAATATGATGGTTGATGCGTTCATTATTCAACTCCCTCCATTATTTTAGAACCCGGTAAATTCAGCACTTTCTTTAGTTGCTTTTTGTCATATACGCTATGCTCAAAGGTCTGCGCCATAACTATGGCATCGCTGGGGCAGGCTATTACGCAGAGGTTGCACATGGTGCAAAGCTCCAGGTGATATACAAAAGTATCAATAGCTTTTTTCTTTTTGCCGTCTGGTTGCAACTCCTGCTTGGTAATGATCTTTATAGTGCCGTTTGGGCAGGCGATCTCACAAGCCTGGCAGCCGGTGCAGCGATGCTCATTTTTATCGTCATGTGGCATCACTACTTCGCCCTTAAACCTGTCGAACATCTGGAGGGTAGCCCGGTTATCGGGATACTCCTCGGTATGTATCTCTTTAGGGTGCGTAAAGTAATACCCGGTCTTCCTCATGCCGATGAGCAGCGAACGAACGGACTTGTATATGGTACCGAAATACTCTTTTAAAAACATTAGTCTATAATCATTAAAGGGTTAACCACAACATTATCATTAAAATAGGTTTACCACAAAGTACACAAAGGATACACAAGGTTCACAAAGCTTATTTTATTACTCTTTTACATCGTCATTAAAACGGTTTACCACAAAATACACAAAGGGTACGCAAGGTTCACAAAGTCCCGTTTATTACTCTCTTTACACCATCTTTGAAAAGCACAGTATTGAAATTAATCAATAAGCCAAATTTACAATCCGACAACTTTAAGTAAGTCAATATTTGTGCTAAATGCAAATCATTTAATGCTTCAACAGATTTAATTTCTACAATAATTTTGTTCTCTACTTTTATATCAATTCTATATCCTGCGTCAAGTCTCACATCTTCATAGACTA
>Ga0206969_1158_pt1 | contig 17939 bp, 10 predicted proteins | sample Alteio_BWOrgHeat_87_FD_153256 | JGI IMG/M metagenome (GOLD analysis project Ga0206969, IMG submission 153256) | Enriched cells from forest soil in Barre Woods Harvard Forest LTER site, Petersham, Massachusetts, United States -... | ecosystem: Environmental > Terrestrial > Soil > Temperate forest >... | reverse complement strand
CCTTTTTGTTAAGTCAATGAAATTGCTCACAGGAGCTGACATCAATCGCGAATTAAAATAATAGTGGATACCCGGGCACTGTCGCTACCGAAAATATCGGGTATTTAGCGACTGCTCATCAAGGCATATCCTCGCTGTGCCTGCGGATATAACCCTTCATTATGCCACGGCCCGTTTCCCGCACAAAGGAGATGATCTCATCCCGCTCGTCAGACACAGGTATTTCTGTTTCAATGATGCTCAGGGCTTTTGAAACATTGTAGCCGCGCACAAAAAGTATGCGGTATATATCCAGGATGTGATTGATCTTTTCTATCGAGTAGCCTCTCCGCTTCAAGCCTACCGAGTTTACCCCAACATAAGAAAGCGGCTCGCGGGCAGCTTTCACGTATGGCGGAATGTCTTTCCGGACGAGCGAACCGCCTGTAACAAACGCATAAGAACCTATGCGCACAAACTGCTGTACTGCGGTGAGCCCTGCAAGCACCACACAGTCGCCCACGATTATGTGGCCGGCGAGTGTTGTATTATTCGAGAAGATGCAATGGTTACCCACCTCACAATCATGGGCTATGTGGGTATAGGCCATTATAAGGCAGTTATTGCCTATTTTGGTAAGGTTACGGTCCACCGTGCCCCGGTTTATGGTCACACATTCGCGTATAGTGGTATTGTCGCCTATTACGCAAAGCGTATCTTCCCCTTTGAACTTCAAGTCCTGCGGAATTGCAGAAATGACCGAGCTTGGGAAAATGCGGCAATTCTTACCTATACGTGCGCCTTCCATTATGGTCACGTTCGATCCTATCCATGTACCCTCGCCTATCTCTACATTTTTATGCACAGTGGTGAACGGGTCAATTTTCACATTCGGACCTATTTTAGCGTCCGGGTGGACGTATGTAAGCGGGTGGATCATTTTTTATCTTTTCTCACTATTTGGGCTACCAGCTCGGCTTCGGTAGCAAGTTTGTTTCCTACGTATGCCGTACCCCTCATTTCGCATATGCCGCGGCGTATAGGGTTCAGCAGTTCAAGTTTCAGTATCAAGGTATCGCCGGGACGTACCAGTTGCTTAAAGCGTACCTTATCTATTTTCAGAAAATAAGTGTCGTAATTTTCAGGGTCGCGGATGTTATTGAGCGCCAATATGCCCCCGGTCTGGGCAAGGGCTTCTATCTGCAGTACCCCTGGCATTACCGGGTTTCCCGGAAAATGGCCTTGGAAAAAATGCTCATTAAAGGTTACATTTTTAATGCCTACCACATGGTTGTCACTAAGCTCTATGATCTTATCCACAAACAGGAACGGGAACTTGTGTGGCAGCGCCTTTACTATATGCGCTATGTCATAAATGGCCTGCTGCGATGGGTCGTAATGCGGTATATCAGAGAGGTGCTTATTCTTCTTTATGTACTGCTTTATTTTTTTTGCAAACTCTACGTTCGATGCATGGCCCGGCCTGCTGGCAATGATATGTGCCTTTATGGAATGCCCAACCAGCGCCAGGTCGCCTATTACATCAAGCAGCTTATGGCGAGCAGGTTCATTGGTGAAACGCAGTTGTATATTGTTCAGAATACCTTCCTGCTTTACTTCTATTTTTTGCTTGTTAAATACTTTCGCAAGGCGGTTCAGCTCTTCCTGGCTTACTACCTTATCCACCACCACTATTGCATTGCTTAGGTCGCCGCCCTTTATCAGGTTATTGTCCAGCAAGTATTCCAGTTCGTGCAGGAAACAAAAGGTGCGGCACGGGCCTATCTCTTCCCTGAATTCGGCAAGATGCTTCATAGAAGCATGTTGCGTGCCCAGAACAGGGGAATTAAAATCTATAAGCGTGGTAATGGCATAGTCGGTGGAGGGTACCGCCAACATATCCACATTTTTTACGGGGTCGTAATAATGTATGTTGCTGTCTATAGAATAAACAATGCGCTTGGCTTCTTGTTCCTGTATCCCGGAGCTTTCTATAGCTTCAATAAATTGGCGGGCGCTACCATCAAGGATAGGCACTTCGGGGCCATCGAGCTCTATAAGCAGGTTGTCTATACCCATGCCCACAAGCGCCGCCATAGTATGCTCCAGCGTACTCACACGCGCGCCATTATGCTCTATGGTTGTGCCGCGCGATGTATCCACCACATAATCCACATCTGCCTTTACTACCGGCTTGTCGGGCAGGTCCACACGCTGAAAACGAATGCCATAGCCCGGGTTGGCCGGCCTCATGGTCATCGTTACAGTTTCTCCCGTATGCAATCCTACACCATGCAGGGTCACCGGCTCCTTTAAGGTTTGCTGGTTCTCACTAATTTTTGTTGTGTGCAAGTTGGCCGTATTAGTCCTGCTTTCCGTTTTAGTTAAAATGTCTTCATTCACTTTTTATACTCCAGGTTTTGGGTTGTTTCATTTTTGCTCATTCAGCTTTCTTTCCAGTTCAACAATTTTTTGGCTTTGTTCATCAATTATTTTTTGCAATTCCTTTGCCTTTTCTTCCGCCATAAAATCTAGTACACGATAAGCTTCCTGCTCGTCTTCTATTCTTTTCCTGCTTTCCGGGTCAGTGCCGGCATAGTGAAGAATATCTACCATACTTTTTATTACTGCATTATCTATCTCATGGTCATAACGTTTAACAATACCCCTGTCGTCAACAAAATAATTTTGCTCAAAAATACTAAGCAACATACCCAGCCTTGTTTGCAATTTGCCCTTTATACGTGGCATCTGCACTACAAAGCTATCGTGAGTTAACTGTTCAATGAAATCATTTTTCTTGTCAATAATTTCATGGTTCGTAAGGTCAACATATTGCCGTGATACTTTTATTGCGGCTGTTTTTATTTCCGGTAATTGGAACCCGAGCATGTATATTGTAACAATAGGCAATATTATTTTCTTCTTACCAGTATCCGTTTGTACTTCATCATCATTTTTATATTGCTCGGCAAGATACTTGCGAAAGCGCATTACGTCTATAGCATTCTTTGCCTTTTGTATTTCAATGAGCACTTTTTTATGGTTGCCGTCACTCGTTTTAATAGTTGCAATAAAGTCAACGCGGGAAACGCCTATTCCTGCCACCTTGTCCTCAAATGTAAATTCCTGCGGCTTAAACTCCAGGTATTCAATTGTTTCTTCCAGCAATGTTTCTATGAAAAACTTAGCGATAGGCTGGTTTTCCATGAGCCGTTTAAAAACTTCATCAAATATCGGGTTGGCAATTATCATATAAATGCTGCAAAATTACTTTTTATACTCCAGGTTTTGGATGCTCAATAATGCAGTTAATTCCTGCACTGTTTCTTCCAGCTTTAGAAGTCGTTGTTGCAACTCAGGCAAATTTCTGAAAATTGCCTGACTTTTTAATGAACTTTTATATTCAAATGCCGGGCTCCCGTTCAGCGTAATATTTGGGTTAGCCACCGATTTCGATATGCCACTCTGCGCATTGATCTTTGTGCCATCAGCTATATGTATGTGGCCAACCATACCGACCTGGCCACCTATTACACAATTCCGGCCTATTTTGGCGCTACCCGATATACCGGTTTGCGCTGCAATTACTGTATTCTCACCTATTTCCACGTTGTGGGCTACCTGTATCAGGTTGTCTAATTTCACGCCTTTGCGAATGATAGTAGAGCCCATAGTGGCGCGGTCTATGGTGGTATTTACGCCTATTTCCACATCGTCTTCAATGATCACATTGCCTATCTGCGGTATCTTTTTATAGGTGCCATCACTAAGCGGAGCAAACCCAAATCCATCGCCGCCTATCACGCTTCCCGAATGTATCACTACACGGCAGCCAAGGCGGCATTCATCGTATATTTTTACGCCGGAATATATTTTTGAATTTTCCTTTACTACTACATTATTGCCAATGTATGCACCCGGGTATATCTTCACACCGTCTTCAATGATCACATTTTCGCCAACATAGGCAAATGCCCCGATATATACATTATTGCCTATGGTAGCCGTGGTACAAATATAAGAGGGTTGCTCAATGCCCCTCTTTTCGTTGCCTGATATGATCTCATTATACTTTTCCAGTAAAAACGCAAAACCACTATATGCATCCTTCACTCTAATTAGGGTGGCGCTTACAGGCTGCATTAATTCCAGCGAGTCGTTTACAATGACAATAGATGCCTTTGTCACATACAGGTATTCCTCGTACTTCGGGTTTGCTATAAAACACAACGAACCACTAACCGCCTCTTCTATCTTTGCTACATCACTTACTTTGGCATGTGGGTTTCCCTCCAGTCTGCCTTGTATCAGGGTAGCTATTTGCTGCGCTGTAAACTGCATGTGTGTTTAATTTCTTTTGTTCATACTGTTAAGTTTTCATTATCTTTTTCTAAAGATACGTCAGGCGTCGGGGAACTGTGCGTAGCAAATGTAGTTTTTATGTACGGCTCTGGCAAGTGTTTGATTCACTAATGAATCGTCTATTTCCGTAATGTTTTTGATCGTACCATTCTTCGTTTCTATTTTTATCAGTTCATCGTCAATATTATAGGTACTGTTTGATGTAACGCCCGTAAAGGCAAAATATTGCAGGTACTCATCATCTATTCCCATTGTTTTCCTCAGCCTATCCCTTTTCTCCTCCAAAATGCTTGCCAAAGATTGCGAACTGAGCAAAACTTTATACAATTTTCTTAAAACAAGCATTTTACAAAGCGTAGATAATATTTTATCTTCATGCGACTGCCACACTTTTATAGATACCATCACATCGCTGTCATCCAGTTGGCAAAAGTTATCTAAGTGTTCCGCGTTGTCGTTGAAATCAGCTTCTGTTAGATTCCTGTACAGGAAATAGTTTAATGAAGGGGTAGCAAATAGTTTATGTCCATCCCTTGCGAGCTCTTTTGCCCGCTTCAGAATGTTTATCAGCAGCATTTCGGCGCCAAGTACCGTTTTATGCAGATAGACCTGCCAATACATAAGCCTGCGGGCAATAATGAACTTCTCTACCGAGTACACACCCTTTTCCTCCACCATCAGCTCATTGTCCCTTACCGTAAGCATTTGCAATATGCGGTCATAGCCTATCACCCCTTCCGACACACCCGTATAAAAGCTGTCGCGGTTCAGGTAATCCATCCGGTCCACATCAAGCTGGCTGGATACGAGCTGGTGCAGGTATTTGCGGGAATACGAATGATCGAACACCTGAATGGCCTTGTCCAGCAGCCCTCCAAATTCAGTGTTCATGCGCTGCATAATAAGGCGAGAAAGCGCCTCGTGCGATACGCCGCCTACCAGCGAATGCTCCAGGGAGTGGGAGAATGGCCCGTGGCCTATATCGTGCAGCAGGGCAGCCAGCCGCGCTGCAATACACTCATCTTTATCGGGCGAAATATCTTTTGCTTTCAGCTCATCGAGCGCCTTGCCCATAAGGTGGCAGGCGCCTAACGAGTGCGCCAGCCGCGTATGCACGGCGCCGGGATATACAAGCTGCGCCAGCCCCATCTGCTTTATATTGCGCAGCCGCTGGAACAGGGGATGGTCTATAACACGTATCAGTTGCGGCTCGGGGAAACGGATAAAACCGTAAACCGGGTCGTTAATGATCTTTACTTTAATGCTCATCGGGCATCTAAATTATAGAAGATAATTAAACCCTTCAAAAGTATTCTTGCGGTAGCATTTATATTTTCACCAGAGGGATCATCGAACAAGGATTTCTCAGCCAAAATCGTACTGATTATTTTCAATTTACATCGGCTATATTATGAAATTACTATGAAATCTTATTCCTTTTCAGTAATTTCATTAATCTTTAATTGGATAGCAATGATTAAATTTCCCTCTACAGTGTCGAAGGCGATAATAATATTTCTGTTATTGCTTGTCTCTTTTTCTGTTTTTGCAAAAAGCGATTCGTTAACCAACAGAAAGGAGTATAAAAACACTATTTCTTTTACCGGGAGCAATTATTATTTCAAAGGGTACATACAGGATTATATTGGCGGCCTATTTATATGGCAGGATAATCAGGCAGGTATTTGCTATGAACGAAAAATAAGCAAGCACTTCAAGTTAAAAATTGGCTATAATCAGTGGCTTACAAAATCATGGTATCATAAGAATGGATGGGATGATTTTTATCTCGTGAACAATAATTTCAAGGTGGGTAATACCACGTCTTACGACAAGTATAAGAACATAGATGTGTCTGCATATTATGTCCTTAATTGTTCAAAAAGGCAAAGGGTCAGCGTAGGCGTAGGAGGAACATCTACATGGGGGTGGAATAGTATTATAGACTCCATGAATAGTTACATGGGATACGGAAACCCCGAGATTTACCAACATGTAGCAGTAAAATATTATTACGGCTTTATCTCCAGCCTTAGCTACGATTACCTATGTTTTAAAAACAGGGTAAGTTTAGGGGCCGATCTCAGGTACAGGAAATATTTCAATTTTTACCTGAACACATGGGAATACGGTGTTCATTTTGGATTCAATTTTTAGTGCTCATTATCATCCGCCGAATCCACGGCTGTTTTTTCCGGCGTATCGATAGCGCGGGCCTGACTATCATCATCATTTGAGTTGCAGTCGTCAAAGCCATCAGGTTCTTTAAACTTGGCTTCCGGGCTTATTTTCAGGCTTTTGTCGGCATATACACGGCGCATAAAGTAAGCCCAAATAGGCAGCGCTGCGGCTGCACCCTGGCCCAGCGCCTCGTTGCGGAACCTGAACTCGCGGTCGTTGCAGCCTACCCATGCGCCGGCCATCAGATCGGGACAATAGCCTATGAACCATGCATCGGCCTGGTTGCTGGTAGTACCTGTTTTGCCGGCCACATCATTATCTATATGGTACAGGCGGCGCATACGTGCTCCCGTGCCTATATCCACTACGCCGCGCATCATCTTCACCATTTTAAAGGCTGTATTAGCATCTATTATTTCTTTTTGTACGGGCGAGAAGTTTTGTATCATCATGCCGTTCTTGTCCTCTATTTTACTGATGATGAACGGCTGCGTATTTATGCCCCGGCCCGGGAACATACTGTAAGCTCCCATCATCTCGAACAACGAAATATCTGATACCCCAAGCGCCACAGACGGCACTTTATCCATACGGCTGGTGATGCCGCATTTATGCGCAAAGTCCACAAAAGCTTCTATGCCCACCTGTTTCAGCACACCCAGGGCAGCGTTATTTATGGATTTTGCAAGCGCCACTTTCATGGTCACCTTTGCCGGGTAAGATGCGTCTTTATCTGCATTGTACAGGTGGTCCATGGTAGGGAACTCCTGCGGCAGGGTGGACACATTGTCGCATGGCGAAAAGCCATTATGAACAGCAAATGTATAAAGGATAGGCTTGATGGTGGACCCCACCTGCCGTTTGGTGTTCACATTCACGTGGTCGAACTGGAAGAAGTTATGGTCTATACCACCCACCCAGGCCTTCACTTCACCGGTAAACGGATCCATGGCCATAAAGCCCGCCTGAAGAAAGGTCTTCATATACTTTATGGAATCTATCGGGCTCATTACTGTATCCTTGTAATGGCTCTTGTTCCAGGCAAACACCCGCATTTTCACGGGCACTTTCATTTGTTCCAGCGCCCTTGCTTCGGGCATATCCTGGTATCGGTATGCCTGGTACCTGTCTGATGATTTGATGCTGGAGTTAAGTATATTGAGAATATTGCTTCCCTTTTCCCATATGCTGCCATCGCGGTAGCCGGGCTGTCCCAAAAAGGTCTTCTGCAATTCGGTAAGATGCTCCTGCATGGCTTCTTCGGCATACCGCTGCATCCTTATATCCAGCGTAGTGTATATCTTCAGCCCGTCTTTGTAAATATCGTATGGCGTGCCATCAGGCTTCACCAGGTCCTTTATTGCCATCTTCACCTGCTGCTCCAGCACCTGCCTGAAGTAGGGCGCAATACCATCATGGTAGTCTATCTTATGGTAATCAAGCGGGGTTTCGCCCTCTTTCAGTGCATCCAGTTGGGCGGCGGTGATGTAGTTGTATTTATACATCTGATCCAGCACAACATTGCGCCGTTCTTTCGCTTTCTTTGGGTGGCTACGCGGATTGTAAATGGTGTTCCCTTTTAGCATCCCAATCAAGGTTGCAGCCTCGTCAACGGTAACACTATCAGGCATTTTATTGTAAAACGTGAGCGAGGCGTTCTTAATACCATACACATTGTCGCCATAGGGTACAGTATTCAGATACAACGTTATTATTTCATTCTTGGTAAGGTTGCGTTCCAGTTTCACGGCAAGCACCCACTCTTTCAGCTTCATGAATGGAAGTGTCAGAAAGCTTTCGCTCTGCCGGGGGAAAAGGTTTTTGGCAAGCTGCTGCGTAATGGTGGAGGAACCGCGCTTTTTATGCAGCAACATATAAAATGGTATGGCCACAGTGGCCACAGGGTCTATACCTGCATGTTTGTAAAAACGTTCGTCCTCAGCAGCTAATAAAGCGTTTATTATGTTCGGCGAAATCTCAGAATACTTGCTGTTAGACCGATCAAGTACATAGTAGCGGCCAAGAAGCGTACCATCTGCCGCCAAAGCGTCTGATGATATGGCGCTCTGCGGGTTCTCCAACTCGGAGAGTTTGGGCATGTAGCCCACCAGCCCACGGTTTATGGCCCAGATGAGTAAGGGGAAGACGATGATGACGCCAAAAAAAAGTATCCATAAAATGCGAACCGAAGTCTTCATTTTACGTGGTTGGCCGCTTTTGCCGCCCAATCTCTTTTTGTAAATATTGTCCGGTTTGTTTTTCAATGTTGCTTATTTAATACCTGGCAAGCAGCAAATTAATGCATTTTCCCCGGATTTGCCATATAGGGGCCAGTCTATCTATCCAGCGCCTGGTGTAGGAGCCATACGCAGCATTTTCACCTTATTTCGTTCCATCAACAGTTTACCACACCCAATCTCTTTGAAAATGGCACGTTTTCTCGCGCGTACGTAGCTTCACCCTCTCCCTTTGGAGAGCTACCGTGTACCCACATCTTTGCAAAATATGGACGCTCCGTTAGGAGCGAAAGCTTTGTAGTAAAAAGGGATAAAACGGGCTTTGCTCCGTAGGTGCAAAACGACTTTCGGATGATCGTTGTGCACCTACGGAGCACAAATACTTATTTTCATAGGTGTTACTACAAAGCTTTTACCCCTATGGGGTAGCCCATATTAATAATAAATACTTGTGGGTACACGGTAGTTTGGAGAGCGATGGGGAAAGGTCTCTCGCGAGACAGATGTGCCACACCTCAAAGGTGTGGCACATCTAACACGGGTATATAGTTGCAATACAAAACAATCAGCTTAATCAACGGTTCAGACCTCCTCCTCCTCCGGCATCACAAAAAATCCCGCACTCCTCACCGGGTTCAGGAATCCCCAGAAACGTTTTTTGAACGCCATTTTTTTGCCCGCAGTGGCTAAGAATGGTCTTAAGAAACCAGCCACATATTGCTGCTCCGCAACGGTGAGCGGTTGCTTTGCATACTTCTGCTTCAGGTACACGTTCATGAACGGGGTTAAAGATGTCCCCAATTGCGGATCAACCACTTCGCGGGCATATTGCATCGGCGTACTTTGCCCCCTGAACAGGCCGGTCATATGCAGGTAATAAGTAGCGGCACGGTATGCCCAGTAAGGTTTGCCATCAGGCTTTGCTCCATTGTACCGGGCAATGAAATAGCGCAAGATGATACGAGGCAACAGTAAGAGTAATACTATAAGAACCGCAATTATGCCACCCACTAACCATAGTATATTCTTTACCGAAACCGGCTTTGCTGCTGCCGTCTCCTCCTGTTTTTCCTTTGGTTTTACTACGTCCTTTCTTTTCAGGTACACCTCGTCAACCGGGGTGGGTACGGGGAAGCTTTTTATCACATCTGCTCCGCGCTCCCCTGCTGCAGGTTCAATCTTCTTCAACGCTTCGGCATAAGACACTGCCGTTCCTTCATCGCCTTTTTGCACCGTTTTCAGGGGTATGGCTATACTGTCGCGGAATACCGACGCGATCTTCATATCCATGTTTATCGTTACCGGAGTAGCCAGCTTGTATTCCTTGTCGTGAAATACAATTTGCTTTACCGACATATGCATGGTCTTTTTCAGCGTATCCACATCTTCCACTATGCCATCTGCGGCAAGCCACGCCCGTGGCGGTTGCATAGGCGGGGTGCCATCGGGTTGCGGCGTAGGGCGGTTCTCATTGTCGTTACCCACAGTAGTGTCAAAGTCGAGCCAGCCATAGCCGGGAAAGTAAACCTGCACCCACGCATGGGCCTGGTTGGCATAGTACCAGTACCACCCCTTGTTCTTATCGCTCCGGTCTTCGGTAAGGAAGCCCACCGCTATACGGGATGGGATGCCCAGCGACCGCAGCATAAACAAAGTAGCCCCGGCAAAGTAGGCACAATACCCCTTATGATTCTCGCCAAGAAAGTAGATGAGTTTCGATGCATTAGGCAGGTCGGGTATGCCGGGATTGTCGGTGTATTTATACAGCCTGTCGCCGTTCTCGTCTTTCGAAAAAAAATAGTTTCTTATCGCAATGATCTTATCCACCGGCGTATTGGCCGTATCGGTAATACTGTGCGCCAGTGTGCTTATCATTCTGAATTTATTATTCCCCGGCATGTAGGTATAATACTTCATAAACGCACTGTCCATACCCTTGTAACTAACAACCTGGCGAAGCAGTTCAAACCGCTGCTCCTGGAACTTCCTGATCTGCGGATTGGGGGAGTTGTAAACAAAGTAAGCGCTGTTGAGCAGCGACACATAGCTCTTGGCCCGGAACGCCGATTTAAACTCTTCCCTGAAATCTTTTTCCACCGTTATAGGCTGCACAAAGTAGCCCACATTGGGCGCCAGGAAGGTATTTGAAGAAAGCATTTTGTTATACACCTCTATCTCCACTGTGCTGCGCAGCTTCGGGCCCAGGCTGTTGCGGATAACCGAGGAATCAGACTTTGTATAGAACAGCGGGATCTTTGAAGGGTCTGGTTCAAAAAGGTCATTAAAGGGTATGGTGGCATCCCGCTCAAAGGTCTCGGTAAGCGTATCGAACTTGGTAAAATAAAATGCAGTGAGATAAAGCGGATTGGGTATTTCGGTGCCCGGGAAAAAATTATTGATATGCGCGCAAAAAAGCAATTGTTTATTTCGGCTAAGGGAGCTGCTGAGGCGGGAATAATTTTTCAGGTCGAAGCCGTCCTTCCCCTGTTTCAGCATATCGTTTTTCCCCTCCTTCCCACCACCCCCATAACTGTCCACCGTTTCCTTTATCTGGCTGTGCATAAGGTGTACCACACCCGTGAGCAGTAGCGCAGCCAGCAAACTGAAAATGGCCAGCCGCCGGGTAAGGAACCACCAGAATTTCCCTGATTTGTCTTTGTAATTATATATCTGCTCTGCCGTAAAAATGATATAGATGGCATACAGCAATGCCGGAGTAAAGGCCCGCAAAAAGCCATTCACCGTTTCCATATTGGCCTTTGCTATCAGCGCTATACAGGCGCTAAGCAGCCCGGCAGCAACAAATACCGACCAATACCGCAACCTTACAAACCCCCAGCCAGTAATGCAACCCACGCTGAAAAGAATACTGAACACCTGGAACCGGCGCGCAATAAAGAACGCATCGAACTCACCACTATCATACTTATCAAGTCCTTTATAAACGGAATACAAGCCTATAACAAGCAGGATAAAAGTGGGCAAAAAACGGAAACGGAAAGAATAAAACACCGCAGCAATACCCATACCGGCGGCAAAAAACAAACCCTGCTGGAACGCCTGGTTTTGCAGAATGGAATAATACTGGTTGATATGCTCCAAAAGGAAGTAACCTACTACGGCGGTGGGTAGTATTAAAAATATAAGCTTGGCAAGCAACTCGTTTACAGGAGCGGCACGTTGTATATTCATAGCGCAAAAAGCAGTATAAATGTAGTAGAAAAATGATAGCGGATTTTGTTAAAAATTTCGTTGGAGAGAATTCGAATGCAATCTACTCAATTTACAGAAATACACATTTATTTAACCCACACGGGCAGCCCTGCCGGGGCGCAATCTAATGGCGATGGGCATCGCCCATCGAACGCCACAAAAACCGAAACCGTCAAACGCCACATGGTGTCCCACACCTTTTCTGGTGTGGGACTTCTACACGCAACACCCATACTTCACGCGACAGCCACAATGGAGCAAATACCAATAGAACTCGCCCGCTAAAAAACACGAACACCACTCCTTTTAGGAGTGGTGTTCGTAAAAAAAATAATTGATAAAATGGACTATCTGCTGGTAACTGTAATTTTCTTGTTCAGTATCCCTGCCTCTGTGGACACCTGCAGGAAGTACATGCCCGGAGCAAAGTTATTTACGGGGATCGAAAATACCTGCTGGTTAAGTTCCGCCGAGTAAACCCTTTTACCCTGTATGTCCGTTAGCGTTGCTGCTATTGCATTTACACCTGCGCCCGAAAAGTCTATGGTCACTTCTTCTGAAGCGGGGTTAGGGAACACACGCACCGCTTCTGGATCCAGTTCCTTCACACCAACCACCAACGACCGGGTAATAGTATCAACCTTAAATAAATAAGTGCCGGTGATCCCAGCATAGTGCCGTGATACATGGAATATGATCGTTCCGCCCGTCAAACCAGATGTAGTGATGTATTTAGGCGTGGTGGTCATCACATCATCATAAACGGTTGACCAGGTAGTGCCGCCATTAGTAGAATAAGACCAAACCGCATCTGCAGTGTACGTAGTTGCATCATCGTGGCTTACCACATCATTTACCCTTATGCCACGCAATACATAATAATAACCAGCCGGGAGTACGACTTTATAATAGTCTTCGTCTGTAGCCACATGAAAATTAGAGCCCGGCGTACTGGTATGCGCCCTATTAGAGACCCACGTAAGCGTAGATGAAAGGTTGTATGCAGTCGCAGCAGTATTATTTACCTCATAGATATCAGGTGGTGGTGGTGGTGCTACCACATTTACATAAGCCGGGTTAGGATAGCCCAGGCTTGGGTCCGTACCTGCAAGTGTCCAGCCTGCCGTGGCGTCTTTATTCCACAGCGCTAACAAGTAAGTACCGGCAGTTGCGGTAACGCTGCTGGTGCTGAAGGTTAGCGTACCTGAGTGGCCGCCGGCACTGAGCGCAACCGGAGCCATAGCCTGTATATCGCTATTGCCTGATCCGTCAAGGTTATATAGCCCTAAGTATAGCGAATCGTCACAGGCAGTTGAAGCAAGATTTTCAACCTTCAAGGTAATGGACGCTGCGCTACCGGTCACCATTGGGCTTGGAGATGGGGACATGGGAGTGTATAGCGACAAAGGATTGTCGTTATATACGCTGAAGGCTACAAAATTTGAATAAGGCATGGTAGGATCAGTAGAAACGGCTACCCAACTACTGCCGGGATTGCGGTAGAAAAAACCTAATGTATAATTGCCGGGCACCATACTTACAAGGCCGGTCGTTGAGAATGTAAGATCGGGAACATAATCACTGAGCGGGGGTAGCGCCGGTATGTCTGTAGGTATGCGCTGGGAATCAACAACACAAATAAAAGTACCGGAGGCATCGAAAGCAAGGATGCCGAAATCACCGTTAAAAGTTACTGAGTGGCTTACGTTCCCGGGATTTGCGGTTACCGTAAAAGGGCTGTAATAAGGAATAGACGAGGCAGATGGGGTAACATAATCAGCGAGGTATATACTATCTAAAACCGGGGTCACCACGCCGCCTGAATTTGGCTTGATACCAAAGATAGCGCCCTGGTCGGCGTCAAAACCGCCACCGCCGCCGCCAGCGCCAAGAGCAGAAGGGTCTAATGCATCAATTGGGAAATAACCATTGCTCACACCGCTCCAGCCCCAGTTTACATGGAAGTTACTCGAAGCATCATAATCATCAAATACAAAGCAATGGCCGCCGGATGTGCCGGTACCATAGTATATCACCGGACGGTTTGCATCTATTTCCGTTTTTAACATCGATATCCAGGTGGCGTCGGCATAACCAGCGCGCACTTCGCCATGGAGTGTACTCACATAATTAAAATAATTTTTTAGCGCCTCTTCCGCATTGCTATATCCAATAGGACATGCGGCATCTATCACATACGCACTGCTTTCGGTAGCGGTATAATTCATATCCACGCTCACGCCCGCATCGTACATCAGCGTTGCAACGGCCGGGCTGGCCGACGTTACCGAATTAGGCATGGCGGCCCAGTTATAAGTAGTGCTGCCAAATGTAGCCGACAGTGTGCCATAAGAAGAGCTGCTGTAGGAATGGGTGCCAACACCGGTTGTAGGCCAGCTCCAGTATTTCATTACCTGTGCCATAGCCGTGGCCACACAACCGGTCACGTCGCGGCCGCCAAATGTGCCTGCTCCGGCATCAACCGGGCAATCGGCATTATAATATGGATATTGGTCCCATTTTATGCTGCCTAACAACGGTGTACCCCAGGTGGTTCGCGCTCCCGACCTTGTATTCACCGCATTCGACAGGTTTTCCCACTCTGCGGTGGTTGATGCTGCCGGTGTTACGTTTTTGCTGATCGCAAAATCTATTTCACTATTATAAACCGAAAGAAAATCCAGAATATGCGCGGGGATATTTTTCGTCCCAAATGTATTTTCACCGGAGTACCCAAGAATAGGCAAGGCATTATCATCGGCAGCAACGATCACGAAACAATTGGCGCCGTTAAATACATAGAAGTAGGCAGGTGCAGTACCTGAAGTATAAACAAGGTTAAGTTCGTCAGCCGAGGATACAGCGCCAGTTGTTTGATGCAGGAAATTGTATCCTATAGTTTTAGCCGTACTCACAGAAACGGTCTTGCCATAAGATAATATGCCAAAGCATATTAAGCATGACAAAGTCAGGCATATTTTTTTCATGTAAAAGATTTTTTTCAAATTTAGGGGTTATCTATATTATGGCAAAATCTTTATGAGGATATTTAAAGAACCGTGACAAAAGGTAGTCCTTTTTAAGGGCAATGTTACACACCAATAGCCGAAAATGATAGTCCGGCTTTAGCCGAAAGTTCACAATAAGAACTCCTGCAGCGTGCATTTCGGCTTAAGCCTTGCTGTTTCTACATTTTATCCCGGTCTAAAGACCGGGGCTACTAAAAATGGGTATTTGCCCTATATGCTGCGCACAACCGGTTTAGCCATTGGGCAATTATATGTACCTTGTCGCTGGAAAAATGAACAGCTATGAATAAATCGGTAGTAATAGTAATAGGCATGGTGTGGTTGCTGTGTACCATGTATTTCACGCTCTCCAGGATATATGCTCTGCCATACAGTTCCTTAGCAATGGCGGGGTCATGGATAGCCAGCGCTCTGCTGCTTATTTGTATTGTAGTCTTTATCAGGAAACACGGAAGAAATAAGGCATAGCAGGTATGAAGAACATCATATTGACTGTGCTGGTGATTTTGTTTGGCAGTAACTTTTTGCTTGCCCAAAGGGACAACGCAAGTCTTTTGGTGCAGAGCGCCGATGGGCGAACCGTGAAACTGGTGTGGTTCTTTAAAAGCTGGAACAGCGATATTACCGGCTTTGACATAAAGCGGAAAGAAGGTCTGAAAGACTGGGAAAAGCTAAACAGGGAGCCTATTTTGCCCGGTATTTCCATAAAGAAGAAACTGGCCATTGTTGATGCAGATAAAAACGAAGAAAGCGAATTAAAAGCCCACCTGTTCAAGTTGCTCGATGAGCATAAAATACAAGAGACAAGCGATACTATATATCTTTACAGGTTAAACAGTGATAACAAAGCAGCCCAGGAAATTTCCGACTCTATGGCACGGGATTACGACCTGGCCGTCTTAAGCGGATTCGGATACGTGGACCATACCGTAACCAACAAAACGGCCTATGAATATGGCCTTTTTATCAGGGGTACAGACATACTGCTGGACAGCGTGATATGGAATTACGGGGAAATACCCGACCTGAACATGGTGCACGAAATAACCTCGAAAGCAACACAAACGGGCAGCGGCATAACCTTGATGTGGAATGCAGATATAGACAAAATGAAGGGTGCAGACGTAGCCGGGTTCAATATATACCGCGAGGGTATCAGGCTTAATCCGGCCCCTATAGTCGCCGCAAATAGTAAGGAACCTTCGGAATTCACCTGGTTCGATAGGACAGTGAACAATAAGAACATGTCCCAGTATAGCATTAGCGCAGAGTCTATATTCGGGATAGAGGGTATAATAAAGCCCTATACCTATAACCCCACCGAACACCCCACAGTATATAAAAAAGCGGGAGTGACGGATGTGGCTTCTTTAGGCTATTATTTTAAAGAGGGTATCAGCGTGAGGTGGACATTTCCGGCAGAGGACGAGCATTTTATTAAGGGTTTCTACTTAGAGAAAAATAATATGCCCGAAGGTTACCGGCTCATTTCTCCCCTTTTAGACCCTTCAGCGCGTGTATTTACAGACAAGTCCGGTTCGCCTGTGAGCGGTTATATAAGTTTCCGGGTAGTAGCCGTGTACAACGATAAAACCCGTAGCAACGGGGTCGAACGGCTGTATAGCTATTTTCCTGTGAGGCAACCACCGTCGCCGCAGAATGTGCAGGTGAGGAATAAGCCGGGGGACAAAAAAAATACGGTTACAATAAGCTGGGACCCGGCAATGAGCGGCGATTCAGTAACTGATTATTACCGGGTTTATGTTGCAGACCCGTTAACTGGCAAATTCACCCTTATTACAGGGGCGCAGCAATTGAAAACTAATAGTTATGCCCATGAGGCTGTGCCGGCCCCGGGAGGCTCTTACCGGTTCTTTGTATCGGCAGTAAACAAATCCAATACCGAGGGTATTGCCGGGGATACAGTTGCCCTGTTTCTGCCAAGCACGGAACTGCCTGTACCGGTGATAGCCAGGGCAACCCCCAGCAACGATGGGGTAACGATTCATTGGCTTTACCCCGAAATAGCCGACCTTAAGGGATTCCGTCTGTATAGAAATAAGCAAATATTAGCGGGTGAAAATGTGTTGGGCAAGAATGCACGGGAGTATTTGGCCTCCGATGCCGAACCCGGAGCTACTTATGACTTCACGATCGTTGCCGTTGCGGAGAATGGTGTGGAGAGCGTGCTTTCAGCGCCTGTAACTGTTACCCTTCCGAAAGCAAAGGAGAAGTAAATGTTTACGCCCTCTTTTAACTATTTTTATATTTTTAGGGAAAATTACTAAAGTATGAAGAAGTTTGTCCGGTTCATAGTAGTGCTTATTGGTTGTGTAGTGCTTGGCGTTATAATACTCACTTTTGTAGAACCTTCAGATGTAACGGTCACCCGTAGTGCGCTGATAAAAGTATCGCGGGATGTGGTTTTTGAGCAGATCGTACAGTTCAAGAACTGGCACAACTGGAGCCCATGGGAACAAAACGATTCTGCGATGAAGATCACCTATTCGGGTATGGACGGACAGGCAGGCAGCAGCTTTCACTGGGTAAGCGACCCGCAGAAAAACGGCGAGGGCGAAATAAAAGACGAGAACGTTTCCGGCACTGTGATGAGCTATTCCATAAACATTGTCAAACCAGGCGAAGTGCAGGCCGATGGCAGCATTGCCGTTACCGATACTACAGGCGGATGTAAAGTAACCTGGAAGCTGCACAAGCATTTCGGGTTCCCATTCAATGCTGCGCTTGTAGCGCTGAATATGGATAAATTGCTCGGCGGTGATTTTGAACGCGGCCTGGACAACCTCAAAAAATATGCCGAAGGTCATGCCGGACCACCATCAGATGTGGTAGTGAAAGAAGTTGACTTCCCGGCGCACATATATGAGGGCGTACACCAAATGGTAGCCTGGGCTGATATGCAGAAATTCTTCAA
>Ga0206969_1157_pt1 | contig 17995 bp, 10 predicted proteins | sample Alteio_BWOrgHeat_87_FD_153256 | JGI IMG/M metagenome (GOLD analysis project Ga0206969, IMG submission 153256) | Enriched cells from forest soil in Barre Woods Harvard Forest LTER site, Petersham, Massachusetts, United States -... | ecosystem: Environmental > Terrestrial > Soil > Temperate forest >... | reverse complement strand
GGCAGAAGTGGACGCAAAATCGATCCGCAAAAAGATGAAGGACAAAGCCTTCGCGCGCAGCGTTTCGCGGGACGACATCACGAATGGCGCCGCCGACCTAGGCGTCGATCTCGACGAACACATTGCTTTTTGCATTGAAGCGATGAAGAAGATCGCGGGAGAGTTGGGGCTAGCGGGGGTGGCTCAAAGTACAGCGCAAACACCGTGAAAGGAAGAAAGATGCGGCCAGCCAGCTGGCAGATCACCCCGCCATCTTCTATCATGATCAGTTTGGCCGAAACCGTGAAATGCGCATAGCGCAAAGCCGAGGAATCGATGACCGCCGATCATAAGAAGAAGACGCCAGGAATAGTCGAGAGTCCTATCCAGGACGTCTTCGAAGGGCGGCATCCCTCCGAATTAGAGAAGGAATGGGCAGAGAAGACGCTGGCTCCGGCACTCGAAGAACGTCCCGAGAAGCCGATCGGCACCGCTTCCGGCGTGAACCTCGACGAGCATGGCAATGCCCGCTTCACGACCATTTCGGGAATGCCGATCCGGCGGCTCTACACGCAGGCCGATCTTCCTGAAGATTGGAGTGAGGATGAATATCTCGGATATCCCGGGGAGGCGCCGTATACACGGGGAATCCACGCATCGGGATATCGCGGCAGGCTCTGGACCATGCGGCAGTTTTCCGGCTTCGCTTCACCGGAGGAGACCAACCAGCGCTATAAGTACCTGCTCGCGCACGGCGGTGGTGGGCTCTCGGTGGCGTTCGATCTGCCCACGCTGATGGGGTTCGATTCCGACGCTCCCGAGAGCGAAGGCGAAGTCGGCAAGTGCGGCGTGGCTATCGATTCGCTCGAGGACATGGAGATCCTCTTCGGCGGCATCGATCTGGAAAAGACGACCGTCTCGATGACGATCAACTCGCCGGCCTCGGTGCTGTGGGCGATGTATCTGGTAGTCGCGGAAAAGCAGGGCGCGGACTGGAAGAAGGTCTCGGGCACCCTCCAGAACGACATCCTCAAGGAATACATTGCGCAGAAGGAGTACATCTATCCGCCTGCGCCGTCGATGCGCCTGGTGATCGACACTTTCGAGTTTGGAATGCATTTCACGCCCAAGTTCAACAGCATCTCGATCAGCGGATATCACATTCGCGAGGCCGGATCGACCGCTCTGCAGGAGTTGGCGTTCACCGTTTATGACGGGGTGGAGTACGTCGAGTGGGCGCTCCGGCGCGGACTCAACGTAGACGAATTTGGCCCGCGCCTGAGCTTCTTCTTCAATTCCCATAACGACTTCTTCGAAGAGATCGCCAAGTTCCGCGCCTCGCGCAAGATCTGGTACCGGCTGATGAAGGACCGCTTCGGCGCGAAGAATACGCGCACCTGGCTGATGCGCTTCCACACACAGACGGCGGGCGTTTCACTGACGGCGCAGCAGCCGCTGAACAACATCGCGCGCACGGCAATCCAGGCTCTCGCAGCCGTCTTGGGCGGAACGCAATCGCTGCACACCGACAGCTACGACGAAGCGCTCGCCCTCCCCACCGAAGATGCAGCTCGCATCGCGCTGCGGACACAGCAGGTGTTGGCTTACGAGTCAGGAGTTGCGCAGACTGTCGATCCGCTTGGGGGTTCGTACTTCGTCGAGAAGCTCACTCTCGACATGGAGAAAGGCGCATTCGATTACTTCTACAAGCTCGACGCCATGGGCGGCATGGTGAAAGCCATCGAGCGCGGATATCCGCAAAAAGAAATCGCCGAGGCATCCTACCAGTACCAGCGCGCAGTCGAGCGCAAGGAGAAGGTGATCGTCGGCGCCAACGAGTTCACCATCGAAGAAAAACTGCCGAACATCCTGTACATCGATCACGTGGAAGTGGCCGCCCATCAGACAAGGAAGCTAAATGCCCTCAAAGCGCGGCGCTCAAATGACGAGGTGCGCCGAACCTTGGATGCGCTGAAGAAAGCCGCGGCACAGGAACCGGTCGTAAAGGCCGACGGCAAGATGTCCGACGCGAACACGATACCGTACATCATCGACGCGGTCCGCGCCTATGCCACCGTGGGCGAGATCTGTAACGCCCTGCGGGATGTGTATGGGACGTATGAAGAAGTGAGTATCACGTAGGAACTACCGGTCGTACACAATGACCATCGTCCGCAGCCGCTGGGCGAGTTCTTCAGTCACGAGCTCCCCACGAACCCGCCAGCGCCAATTCCCCGTCGCAGTTCCCGGAGTATTCACGCGCGCTTCGCTTCCGAGACCCAGAACATCCTGAAGCGGAAAAACCACCGTATCCGCGACCGAGGCCATCAGCGTGCGGATGAAGACCCAATGGATCGGCTTATCCCCCAGATCCAGATATTCGCGCGTAAGCTCCCGTTCTTTGCGGATATCTTCCTCACTGCGAATGCTTCCCTCTCCCGGCTTTGAGGTCCACCAGCCCACGACGGTGTCGTTGTCGTGGGTTCCCGTATACGCGACCAGATTACGCGGATAGTTGTGAGGACGAAAGCTCGGACCCTGCGGATCGTTCCCAAATGCGAACTGTAGAATCGCCATGCCGGGGAAGCCGAAGCGTTCGCGTATCGCCTCTACGCCGCGGGTGATGACACCCAGGTTCTCGGCGACGATCGGAAGCTTCCCGAGCTTGGCTTCGACGGCGGCGAACAGCTCCGCGCCGGGACCCTTTACCCATGTCCCGTTCTGGGCCGTCTGCTCGCCTCCGGGAACTTCCCAGTAAGCTTCGAAACCGCGGAAGTGGTCGACGCGAAGCATGTCGAACATACGAAAGGCGGCGCGAAACCTTTCGACCCACCAGGAGTAGCCGTCGGCCGCCATGCGATCCCAACGGTAGATCGGATTTCCCCATAGCTGGCCGGTCGCGCTGAAGTAGTCGGGCGGAACTCCGGCGACTTTGGTTGCATTTCCGTCGGCGTCGAGGTGGAAATACTCGGGATGTGCCCAAACGTCTGCGCTGTCGTGAGCCACATAGATCGGGAGGTCGCCCATCACCCGTATCTTCCGCTCATTGCAATAGCGTTTGAGCGACTCCCATTGAGCGAAGAAAACGAACTGCAGGAACTCCTGCTCGGCGATCTCGTGTACGAGTTCTGCGCGCGCGCGCTGCAACGCCCGTGGATCGCGTAACGCAAATTCGCGCTCCCACTTCGGCCACGCGACGCCGTCGAACCTGTCCTTCAACGCGCGAAAGAGTGCGAAGTCCGAAAGCCAGCCCTTTTCGGCATTCTTGAACTCTGCAAGTCTACGTTTCTCGGATTGTGAAGCCGCGTTCTCAAACTCCGCAAAGGCCTGATTGAGCTTGCGCTGCTTGAGCGCATTCACCTGCTCATATTCAACCTGCTCCGCTGAAAACTGCGGCAGGTCATCCACGTCTTTTGTATGCAGCCAGCCCAGATCCACGAGACGCGCCAGGCTGATCAGAGCCGGGTTTCCGGCAAAGGCGGAGAAGCACTGATAAGGAGAGTCGCCGTAGCCGGTGGGCCCGAGCGGCAGCATCTGCCAGATCGACTGGCCGCCGCCGGCGAGAAAATCGGCGAACTCGTAGGCGGCGGGACCGAGGTCGCCGATGCCGAATGGTCCGGGCAACGATGTGGGATGAAGAAGAATTCCGCTCGATCGTGGAAAGCTCACGGTTCTTGTCCGAGAATCTCCAGTATGCCGACTATCGGGATTCTTGACCACTGCGGCCGGTTCTGAAGATCGGACAAGACTTCAATCAACCCTCGTTCCAGCAAGTAAGCGTCGAGCAAGATGCGGAATTCCTCATCGCCAATCGTGAGCAGCGAAGAGATGCCCTCGGTATTCCTGTATCCATGGAGGAAGGCAGCGCCTACCCAGCGATACCAGAATCCAGCCCACTTGTGCAGTACAGCCGTGTCCTTTTGTGGGACGATGCCAGGCACCTGCCCGTACAACGCGGCATGCGCAGCATAATGGAACGAGCGCAGCATCCCTGCAACGTCACGCAAGGGCGAATACTTGATACGGCGTTCGCCGATTGACCGCCGCGGATCCCCTTCGAAATCGATGAACGAAAAATCCTTGCCCGTGAAAAGCACTTGCCCAAGATGGAAATCGCCGTGAATGCGAATGCGAGTGGTGGGAAGACGCCGGTCACGCAATGGCTTAAGACGCGCGCGTAACTCTTCTTCCCTGGTGAGCAACTGCTCGGCTTCCTTCCGGGTGTCGTCATCCAGATGGCGCAGGCTGCTGCGCAGACGGTTGAAGCAGCGAGTCGCGTGTCCGAGCATGCCGTGATAAAGGCCTTGGCGATAGAAGTCGGTAAAGGGTTCCGGCATGAAGGCCGGATCTTCCTGGTTTCTCGCAAGCACCAGGTGTAATTGGCCGGTACGCTCGCCCAGAAGACGCGACATTTCCTGAAATGATCCGACCAGTTCGCACACCACCTGCGGGGCTGTTTCTTTCTCGAGTTCCAACGGCTGCCCACGCTTTACCTGTGTCAGGCGAGGATCTTCCTGTGCCGCCAGCGCGCGTTCCAGGAACAGGCCGAGATTGTCGAGCGCGTAATTCCAGCCATTCGCCTGATGCGGGATGAACGATTCGACGATCCCGGTAGTCACCAATTCCCCTAGGGTATTGCGGTAATCGATGTAGCCCGCCAACTGAGGAGCGTTGGGGAAACTCTGTGCTGTGAGCCAGCTGAGGATCTCGAACTCGGGGTTCACGCCGGGTTCCAGTCGGCGATAGACCTTCATCATGAAGCGATCGCCGAAGTAGATGCCGGTGTTGTTGTGTACCGTGGGCCGCGGGACACTCACCTCCAGATTGGGACGATCTGAACCCAGTATCCTGCGCAAAGCCCGCGTATGCGAACCGATCAACTCGCCGCGATGCGCGCGGATGCGACGGCGGCGCGAGACTGTCCCGAGCAGCGCGTTCGGGAAGAGTGGATCGCGCAATGCGCTGTACAGCACTCCCACGGTTCCGTCTTGGGATTGGAGATGAGCGAGAATGAACTCCGGGAGTTTCTTTTCGACCTCTTCCACTTCCGGCCCCCGCGCTACCGACAACGGCAACTGATAGATCTCGGGCTCGCCTTCGTCGTATTCCACTCGCACCAGCAGCAGATAGGAATTCGTCTCGGGAAGACGCACGGCATCGGCGAGTTCGATCGCGCGAATCCGCCGGCTGCGTCCCAGGAACCATGGGCGATTGCGGAGGAACGACGGCAGCAGGCGCACGAGAGCGGACTGCGCGGGCTCGCCAAAGACATCGTTCCAGGAGCCCACAGAGATGGGCCGGTCGCGCTGTTCGCCGGTGCGCAAACCAATGGTCTCAGCGCTAACGGCCTGGGGCTCCACCATGAACCAATAAAACGCATGCGGACCCAGGGTGAGAAGGTAAGGCTTGTCGGTGACCAGCGGAAACTCGGCTCCTCCGAACATCTCCACCATCTTCGAACCGGCGAAGGCGCGCAGATCGAGTTCGACCGGCTGAATGAAGCGCGACAGGTTTGCCACCACCAGGATGCGTTCGTTCCCGTAGACGCGGAAAAATGCCAATATCCGCGGGTTCTCCGGGGCGAGGAACTCCAAACTACCGCGTCCAAACGCCTTCGTTCTTTTGCGCTGCGCGACGATGCGCTTCATCCACCACAGCAGGGAGTTCGAACTGTTTTGCTGGGCTTCAACGTTCAGAGCTTCGTACTGGTACTCCGGATCGATGATCACCGGCAGATACAACTTCTGCGGATTCGCGTGCGAAAACCCGGCGTTACGATCGGCGCTCCACTGCATCGGCGTACGCACGCCGTTGCGATCGCCGAGATAAAAGTTGTCGCCCATGCCGATCTCGTCGCCGTAATAGATCACCGGCGTGCCCGGCAACGACATCAGGAGCGCATTCATCAACTCGATCTTGCGGCGATCATTTCCCAGCAGCGGCGCGAGACGGCGCCGAATTCCCAAATTGATGCGCATCGGACGGTCTTCGGCGTACATGCGGTACATGTAATCGCGCTCCTCGTCCGTGACCATCTCGAGCGTGAGTTCATCGTGATTGCGCAGAAAAAGGGCCCACTGACAATTTTCCGGAATCGCCGGTGTGAGCTGGAGGATGTCAGTGATGGGATAGCTGTCTTCCATTCGCAACGCCATGAACATGCGCGGCATCAGCGGGAAATGGAAGGCCATCTGGCACTCGTCGCCGTCGCCGAAGTAGGCAATCGCATCTTCAGGCCACTGATTGGCTTCCGCCAGGATCATTCGACCTGTGTACTTCGAGTCAATGTGTTTCCGCAGTTCCTTCAGAAATTGGTGAGTCTCGGGAAGGTTCTCGCAATTGGTTCCCTCTCGTTCAAACAGGTAGGGCACTGCGTCCAGTCGCAGCCCGTCGACTCCCAGATCCAGCCAGAACTCCATGGCCTGCAGCATTGCCTTTTGCACCGGCGCATAGTCGAAATTCAGGTCCGGCTGATGGGCGAAAAAGCGGTGCCAATAGTACGCCTTTGCGAGAGGATCGTAGGTCCAGTTCGACGGTTCAAAGTCCTTAAAGATGATGCGCGCTTCCTTGTATCTCTCCGGCGTCTCGCTCCAGACGTAGAAGTTGCGCCACTGCGATCCGGGCTTGGCCCGCCGTGAGCGCTGAAACCACTGATGCTGGTCGGAAGTGTGATTCAGAACGAGTTCCGTGATCACCTTCAATTCGCGGCGATGAGCTTCGCGCAGAAAATTCTCAAAATCGCGGAGGGTGCCATACGCGGGGTGGACATCGGTGTAGTCGGAAATATCGTAGCCATCGTCCTTCCATGGCGATGGACAGAACGGGAGAATCCAGACCGCGGTGACGCCAAGGTCCTGGATGTAATCGAGCTTCTGAGTCAGGCCGGGAAAGTCGCCCATGCCATCGTCCACCGAGTCGTAGAACGAGCGGACGTGGACTTCATAAATGATCGCGTCCTTATACCAAAGGGCATCGCCCGCCAGCGTTGCCGTCACGCGTTTTACGTCGGATTCGCGCTTCAGGACCGGAGTCTCTAGCTCTTGCGGCATCCAAAGTTCCTCGATTACAAACTTAGTTGGATGCTAGAGCTCGGGTAGGTTCTGTACGATCGGCTGCACAAATCGAGAGGAATTGAATCGTCTGGCTAGGAAACAATCGGATGAGTCTTAATTCAGAGCGAAATTCTTGAGAGTTGCACGATCGAAAAGCCCAGCGACCGCGCCGCTTCACAGAGCCGCTGGTCTCCTGAAACAAAATTTCTCTTGGACGGACGTTGCTGACACCACGTAAGAGCGGCGGCGAGCTGCAAACTATCGGCAGCTTGCAACGGATGCTTATCCAAGAGATCGCCTGCCAATTCTCTCAGCTGATCATCTGGAAGAATCTCCCTCCACCCCTCACTCAGCAAGCTCAAGCGAGCCAACGCCCCTTGCTGCTGCTTGTTAGACAACTTGCCCAAGCGAGTGAGCCTGGAAATTGCGCTGTGCACCTCCACGCTGGTCGACCACCAAACCACGGGCGGAAACTTACGCAGCCGAGACTGTGCCTGGGCACTGGTGGCTTCTTGGACGCATAGCGGAAGCAGTGCGCTCGCGTCCCAAAAACCACGCGCCTTGTTCACAATCCTTCTTCTCTTTCGTCAAGGATCGCTTGTATCGCCTGACTTGAATCCACCGTGCCTGTTGGAATTCTCAGCAATTCCGCTATATCGATGGGCTTCTTTGGAACTCTCATTTTTCCAGCGGCAACGAGTAGGAGCTCATCGTCACTAGCATCTTCAGACGAGAAGGGAACAAGCTTGGCCACCGGAAGATTGCGATCCCGGATCACAATTTCCTCGCCACTCTTCGCAAAGGTCAGATATTTGCTGAGACTGTTTTTCAGTTCCGCGATGTTCACGCTTCGCATGGGCAGCTCTCCATCATGGCTATTATAGCCATGATGATAGCGTGGACCGAGAAGATTTTGTGTTGTCTAGATGGACAGGCCAATCGAGTTCCCTTGGCAAAGCCACGACCCCGATTGCCCTTCTAAGGTTCTTGTCAATTGCCCCCGTTATTGCACGCTCAAAAGCTCCACCTCATAGATCAAATCCCCTGCCGGATTGAACCGGTTCGCAGGCTCGTCTCCGTAGGCAAGAGCGGCAGGAATCCAAAAGCGCGCCTTCTCGCCAACACTCATGTTAAGCACGCCTTCGCGCCAGCCGGATGGCGCCATGGCTAGCCTCACCATTGCCGGATGCTTCGCCATCATCGTCGACTCGAACAGTCTGCCGTTGCTCCTCCAACCTGAAACATTCACCATCACAGTACTTTTGGTGGACGGATGGGTTGTGCCGGTTCCGCTCTTCAACACCTGATAAGCCAAGCCGGACGGAGTTTTTAGCGCATCCGGAGGAGGTTGCAGGTTCTCTGGGGTCGGAGGAGCTTTCATAATGGAATGGAGCTCTAACTCAAAGGTAAGGTCCTTGTGCGGTGGCTCCTCATCTTCGGGCCTGCGCTGCACATGATGATGGGGCGCGCGGAAGGTAAGATCCTCCGGCACCCATAGCCTTCTCTTTTCTCCGGGAACCATCTGCCGCAGCGCTTCACGAATTCCCATAATGGAATCGTTGAGACATATCTCTTCGGAATCGTTCATGGATGTGGATGTCGAAAATAGGCTGCCGTCCGTCTTCCAGGCAACAAAGCTCGCGGCTACACAGTCGTTGACGAGCGGATGGTCGGACCCCCTGCCTGGCTTGAGCACCTTCATCGCCAGCCCCGATTCTGTTACCTGGGCGTCCGCGGGCGGAGCAGCTACGTCCTGGGGAGCAGTGATCACGCGACCTGTGCCCGTCACCTCGGTTGGTTCCTTACTCGGCTCTTGCGCAGGTGCTTGGGGGCCGGCAGCGTACGCTAGCCCCGGGGCTCCGGTGGATTCAGCGGACATGGCTTCAGGAGTGCTCTCTTTTTCTGGCAACCGATGTGGCTGTTGCGCAATTTGCTCCTGTGGCGCACCCGCCACCATGCAGTCAAGATTATCAGTGCCGCAAGCGGCGAACACTTGCAATTCATAGATATTGGCGGCACTTCCCGCGATCTGCGCCGGAGTGATCACGTTCAGGCGGACATAGCGCGCCTTCGCGGGCTTAATGTCATAGGTAGTAACGCTCTGGATGTTTTCTGCCACGCTGGCCACGGTAGAAAACTTCTGCCCGTCGACGCTTGTCTGGATATCGAAATCACGAGTGTTGAGCAAAAAATCGTCGCCACCCGCTCCAGCGTGTTCCACAACGAAGCGGCCGAGGCTATACGTCTTGCCGAGATCGACTTGCAGGAATGGATTCGCCGCCCGAGAGCACCACTTATCGTCGGGTCCGCCCTCTGCGCTGCCATTGAATGCTTTGTCCGGTGTTTGACTCGGATCGCATGGCGCACTTCCCGTAGCGCGACCGTGTAGAGCCAGATCCTGCTTCTTCGGGCCTTTCTTCCTCAATCCATACACGGAAACGAAATTGGAAATGGAGGCGACATAGACTTTGCCGTTGGCCACGATCGGAGGGCTGCCCTTGGCGAAGTTCAGAGGATCATCACCAGCAGCCGCGCTGGACCATAGAAGCGCGAGATTCTCTGCATTGAACGCATACAAGACGCCGGCCACAGTCATATTGTTCGCGTCGCCGATACGGGGCAACGTGGCCCAGAGAATGCCCGTCCCGGAACGGGAACCATCGGCCGAAACCGTCATCATTCCACCCGGCATGCCGGGTGGAGCCAATATGTCACTCGTGCGCGCAGACGGCACTACGAATTTCTGGGTCGACGGATCGAAGCGGTAGATGCGCAGAAAATCGCTTTCCCCCCAGACATACGCATTCAACCCCTCGGGTCCCTGCCAGGCAGGAATGGAGTTGTGCATGTGATGCGACAGGCCTGGTCGAATCGACGGATCGACCGCTTGTATCACCTGAGAGACCTGGATATCGCCAGGTTCCTGCCCTCCCAATTTATTGGTGTCAAGCAGATACATCTTGCCTTCCTTGCCGCCGACTACCAATTGATGAGTGCCGGGCAACATCGTCGGCCCCTGAGTTCCGAAGTCGAGATCGAAGTCGTTCAGCGTGTTGAAATTGGAAGGAGCAAAAAAGTCCAGCGGACGCAGCGTCTTCGCCTGAACCTTCACCATCGACTCGCCGAATTCGCTCTTCCCATCAAACGTGCCATTACCGGTCGAGAAGTAGAGATTTCCCGCGTCGTCGAAACCCGGCCCCGCCCCCGACATCCAGATTCCCGCCATGTTCCCGTCAGGCGAAGAATTGAAGACCCCAAGCTGCGCCAGTGTCGACGGGTCATACGACACCATCCAGCCGTGGTACGGCCGGGTATCGCAAAACGAAGCCCACCCGACATACAAGGCGCCGTTGGAGAGCGCCAGCGCCGCACGCTGGTTCTCCGTTACCGGATTGAATGCGACGGTGGAACCGTTGGAGCCGTCGCCCTTTCCCGGCACCGATGCCTGAATCACCTGTGGACTGTTCGGCCGATCGCTGCCGGTCGTGATATCGACCGCGTGCAGACGCTGAACGGTTGCGCCGTCCTCAACCGTGCGAGTCACAAAATACATGGTCCTGTCCGGACCGATCACCGGCGTGCCAACGATTCCGATGTGGCCAATAAAGTCGGTGTAAACCTTGCAGGCTTGGCCAACCTCTGCGCTTCGCGTCGGTCGGCCCGCTCCATTGAAATTCTTGTGCCAGAGGGGACGATCCAGCTTGTCGGCGTCGAAAGCGTAAACGCTATTGTTGACGGTGGCCACGTAGAGAACGTTGTGCTTACGACCGCCGATCTGCAGGTCCGAGGCGTAGAGCAGGCCTGCAAAAACCTGATCGTCCACCGGAAGCATGAACAGCTTGCCAAAATGTTCTGAATTGACGTTGGAAGTGTTGAGGGTCTTCTCGGAAAGATTGGCCCCGGTGCGCTGGTTGTTATAGCTTCGGGTGAGTATCTGGAACTTCTTCCGCGCCTCCGCCGCCAAGGAGGTCAGCAGACAAATAACGAGTGCGAGCCACACAATCCTGCGGAAAGAAATACGCGGCTGGCGAGCGAATCCATCAGTGCCATCACTTCGTCGATTTTCGGTCATGGGTGCGGCGGTCAGATTAACATGACCTGCCGACACCCTTCTCTATTCCGGCTTCGCTCCACCCAGCGCGGCGGTTGCCAGCGTGCCGCCTAGTCCCATCGTTTCCACTGCCGATGACGGCACAATCACCATCGAACCACGCTCCTTAATCGCTTCGTAGAGCATGTTCATTGCCCGCAGATGCAGGGCGACTGGATTGTGCTGATACGTGGCCGCGGCCTGCGAGAACTTCTCGGCGATTTCGGTTTCTGCCTGCCCGAGGATAATGCGCGCCTGGCGCTCACGCTCGGCTTGCGCCTGCCGCGACATCATATCTTCGAGCGCCTGCGGGATGCGTACATCGCGAATCTCGACCGACTGCACGGTAATTCCCCACGGGTTTGTCTTTTCGTCGAGAATGCGCTGCAATTCGCGTCCGAGCGTTTCGCGGTCCGTGATCATCTGCGCCAGCTCATGGCGCCCGATCGATTCCCGCAGGCCGGTCTGCGCGCTCATGGTGATCGCTTGGACGAAATCCTCTACTTCCAGAATCGACTTCTCCGCGTTCCATATGAGCCAGAAGACGATCGCGTCGACATTCACCGGAACTGTGTCACGCGTGAGCGTGGACTCGGCGGTAACGCTGGAGACGCGAACCCGTTGATCCACGAAGCGGCTCAGTCGGTCCACAATGGGAATCATGTGAAACAGGCCGGGACCGCGTAGCCCGATGTATCGCCCCAGGCGCAGCACCGCGACTTTCTCCCACTGGTCCGCGACCTTGATGGAAAACAGCAAATACGTTCCAGCTGCGATTCCCGCGCAGAAAGGCACTCGGTTATCGAGCGCAAGAGTGAGCCCGTAGCCCGCCCCAACGAAAACGACAAAGAGCGCGATGGCAACGCCGCTTATGCGATTCTTGCTGATATCCAACATGACAGTTCATCTCCTCTTCTTTCCGGTCTCGCCCATAACCTCTTGCAACTGCTCCAGCACTTCCTCTACCGTGAAGCCCGCCGACCCGGCGCGAGCCACGAACTCTCCCACCAATTGATGCAGCCTGCGCCGCCGCTCGACATCGTCGCGCTGCACCTTCTGATGGCTGACGAATGTGCCGGTGCCCTGTTGAGTCTCCAGCACTCCGCGGATTTCGAGCTCGCGATATGCGCGAATGACCGTATTGGGATTGATCGACAGATCGACAGCCAGTTGCCGAACAGTAGGGAGTTGATCCCCGCCTGCGAGCGCCCCCGCGGCCATGCCACCGATCACCTGGTCGATGATCTGGCGGTACACCGGCACGCCGCTATGAGGATCAAGTCGAAACTCGAATGCCCTTCGCTTGTGATTGTTGAATGCCACAGCCATCTGGATTGATAGTGTACTAGTCATCTAGTACATGTCAAGAGAATTCTTGATTTGAACCGTGGTGGCCTTCGCCCGGATTTCCCCAAAACGATCAGAAGTCATCCATTACGGTCGATGCGGGCTCTCACGCGCGCAGACGCCCGCGCACCTCGATTCTCCTTATTATTCTTCCAGCGCGCGGAGCACGCTGAGGGAAAGAGAGTTTTATAACTCGCGCAAATTAGCCGGGCATGAGAGCCCGCCTACCGAGCGTCCCCCATCCGCCCGTTTTCTCGCAAAAAAATCCCGGTGGGCGAACGGTACTGACCGCTGCGCTCTCCGTCACCGAGCGGCTTTGATAGCATGGCGGTTCACGAACTTCCTGCTCCGAGCTTCAAAACACAAAATGAAGAAACTTCTTCTCGTTCTCTGTTTCTCCGGTCTCGCCTTCGCCCAAAACGATTCGCGCACTGCCGCACAGACAAGCACTTCGGCTACTCCTCATGCGGAGGCGAATCGGCTTGCCGGCCTCAAGCGCAACGAGGGATTCATTCCTTACTACTGGGACGCGAAGAAAGGTGTGCTGCTTTTTGAGCTCACGCCGCAGCGTATCGAGCAAGAGTTCATCTATTTCACCGGGCTCAGCAGCGGCGTCGGATCGATCGAGATGTTCGCGGACCGCAGCAGCGTGGGTGGATCGCAGCTTTGCCGCTTCGTCCGTTCCGGGCCTAAGGTCCTGGTGATGGCCGAGAACACGCGCTTCCGTGCGGAGCATGGCAGCCCCGAGCTGAAGCATTCCGTCGAGCGGAGCTTTCCCACTTCGGTCATCGCTGCGCTGCCGGTCGAGAGCGAGCAAGGAGAGACGCTCGTGGTCAACGCAAATCCGCTGGTCGTGCGCGACGCCACTGGATTGCTCTCGCAACTGCGGCGGCCATCGCGCGCGATCAACGGGATGATTCGTCCGATCGCAGGCGACACCGGAGCCACTTGGCGGCTTGACGAGCTACGCAGCGCGGTCGATATGGATCACACCCACGCCTTCCCCCTCAATACTGAAATCGAAAACATTCTTACCTTCGTAAGCGACTCGGGTGGACGAGGCGTCAACAATCCCGAAGCCGGAGTGCTTACCGTGCACGAGCACATCTCTCTGCTGGCGCTCCCGGAGCCGGGATTTCAGCCCCGATTTGCCGATCCTCGCGTGGGCTTCTTTGGCCAAGAGTTCGACGACTTCTCACGCACCTACAAAGAATCTCTGAACCGGACGTACATCGATCGCTGGCGGTTAGAAAAGAAGGATCCGGCGGCCGTAGTCAGTGAGCCGGTCAAGCCCATCACGTTTTATCTCGATCGCGCCATTCCCGAGCCCATGCGGTCAGCCGCGCGTCGCGGAGCTTTGTGGTGGAACCAGGCATTCGAGCAGGCCGGATTCCGCAACGCGCTGGTGATCGAAGATCTGCCCGAAGGCGCCGATCCCCTCGACATTCGCTATCCCACCATTCAGTGGACGAACCGCGACGGACGCGGCTGGTCCGTGGGCATGGTACAGACCGATCCGCGCACCGGCGAGATCCTGCACGGAGTCGTGCAGCTCGACTCTCACCGCATGCGCACCGTGAATAACTACTGGAACGTCGTGCAGCAGACTCCCGCATCGGGACGGGACGACTCCGGCATGGACCTCTTCGCCGAGCTCGACGGAGCCGATCCACAGCTCTCAGAAGACGAAGTGATGGTGCGGCGCATCGCGCTACTGACCTGTCATGAAATGGGACACGTCCTCGGACTTGAGCACAACTTCGGTGCCAGCACCTTCAACCGTGGCTCGGTCATGGACTACTTCGCGCCGCGAATTAGCATCCGCAAAGATGGCACCGCCGATTTGAGTGACGCCTATATGCAGGGCGTTGGCAGCTACGACAAGTTCGCGATCGAGTGGGGTTACAGCGCTCCACCATATGAACAGGTTGGCCCGCCGGATGATCCCCGGGAAGGAGGCCGCCTCGAGGGGATCATTCAAAAGGCTCTTCTATATGGAATCTTTTGGGCGAACTACGACGATCCCCGCTGGAACGCCTACGACGATGGTCTAGATCCCGTTACCTGGCTTCGTCAGGTGCTCCCTGTACGTGACGCACTTCTTGCGTCATATAGTCGCTCGATGCTAGGCAATGAGGAGCCGGAATCGAAACTCGCCGCACGTTTCGCTCTCGTCTATCTTTTCCATCGGTACGCGTTGGCTGCCGCGATAAATACCGTCGGGAGCGCGAAGATTACGATGGGCCATGGCCCTGACACTGATTCCAGAAGACCGCTCGAAGTCTGGGATCCTAAGAGCCAACGGGAAGCTCTTCGCCTTTGCCTCGAGGCGCTCCGTCCAGATCGAATGGAGGTGCCTTCCCGAATTTGGAACGACCTGCTACAGCACGAGAATCGCGGACCCGATCCCGAAGCCTACAAGTCGAGCGCCGGATACCTGTTCAGTCCGTATGACGGCGCGCGTTCGATCGCGGAAATTGTCTTCGGAGGCCTGCTCGATCCCGAGCGCCTGGCGCGCGCGGATTCCATCCATCACTTCAACCAGGCAGCGCCTTCCGCTGAAGAAATCATCTCCACCCTGGTGAAGAACGTATTTGTTGCAGCTCCAGCCGGCACACAGAACTCAGAACCGAAATCGACCGACCTTTCCGACGTAGTGCAAAACGAGCTGGCCGACCGACTCATGATCCTGGCTGTCGACGACATCGCCACTCCCGAAGTCCGCGCGGAAGCGTGGGCGGGAGTGAACGGAATCTATACGCGCGAGAAAGCGCATGGCAGCGGAACCGCAGTGAACATGGCCCGGAGAATCGAAGCCTTCACCCGCGATCCAAAGCAAAACGTCCCGAAGCTGAAGCCCTCGGGAGCACCGCCGGGCCCACCGATCTAGAGCACGTCATCACGCGCTCGGAGCTTCGGTGTATATTCCGAGCTGCTCCACAAACAAATGGAAATCCCTGTCGATGCGGCCCCGGACCTCCCACGCAAGCTTGGCTTGATCGATGCCCTTTCGATCGTAATTGGCGTCGTGATCGGTGGCGGGATTTTTCTGGTGCCGAACCTGGTTGCGCGGGAGCTGAAGTCTGCGACCGCGATCCTGGCGGTCTGGGTCGTTGGCGGGTTGATTTCTTTCTTTGGCGCGCTCGCCTGCGCCGAACTGGGCGCGGCGCTTCCTCGCACCGGAGGACAATACGTCTTCCTCCGCGAAGCCTATGGACCCCTGATCGGATTTCTCTGCGGCTGGACCATGTTCTTGGTTGCGCGCACCGCGCAAGTGGCCTGGCTGGCGGTGACGTTGGCGCTCTACGTCTCCTATTTCATTCCTCTGTCTGCGCTGGCGTCGAAGCTGCTGGGGATCGGGGCGCTGGCGCTCTTCACCGGGATCAACTATCGCGGCGTTACCGCCGGCGCCATGGTCCAAAAGATCTTCACGCTGGCCAAGATCGTGGGCCTGGTGGTCATCATCTGCAGCGCCTTCCTGTGGAGCGGCAAGCCGGCGCCGCCTGCTAACCAGGTTGCGTCCGGATTATCGCTTAGCAGCTTCGGCGTCGCGCTGATCGCGTCTCTGCTGGCCTATGACGGCTGGGTGCAGCTCAGCTTTGTTGCCGGCGAGATCCGTAATCCGAAGCGCAACGTATTCCTTGCGCTCGCCCTGGGATCGGTCGTGTGTATTGCCATCTACCTGTTGGCGAATCTGGCCTACCTGGGCGTGCTCCCAATTGCGGAAATCGCCGCCAGCGATCACGTCGGGGCCACCGTGGCCGAGCGCGTACTCGGCGCCAGCGGAGGCCGGCTGGTTTCGCTGATCATTCTTATGTCGATCATCGGTTCGCTGAACGGGTGCTTTCTTACCAGTCCGCGAATTTACTTTGCCCAGGCGCGCGATGGTCTCTTCTTTCGCAAGTTCGCCGACGTGCATCCGCGCTATCAAACCCCTGGCTTCGCAATCCTGGCGCAAGGCGTCTGGGGTGTCGTGCTCCTCGTGAGCGGCTCCTACGAAACTCTCCTCGATTACGCAATGTTCTCGATGTGGCTCTTCTACGGCCTGATGGTAGCCGGCGTGATCGTATTGCGCCGCAAGCAACCCGGCTTGGCGCGTCCTTACCGCATGTGGGGATACCCGGTAACGCCAGCACTGTTCCTGGCGATTACGGTCTGGTTCTTGGTGAACATGCTGAAGACGCGGCCCGTCCCGTCGCTCGCCGGAGTGCTCTTGATCGCGACCGGGATCCCCGTCTACTTTCTCTGGGCCCGTCACCCAAAGCAGGCCGAGTCCACGGCCGCGTAGTCAGACGGCAAGGCGAAGCGCTAAGAACCACGGACAACAAAACCGTCACTCAACCCAGCTTGTCAAAATATTCCACCCACTCTCTCCGAATCTGCTTCTCATCGCCACCGCCATCGTAGGAAGGCGAGACCAGCGGCAGTGCTTCTTCCACTTTGATCAGCACAAAGCAGTGAATCTTCAACTCTCTGCCGCCTTTGCCCACGTCGACCCACTTCTTTCCATAGAAGAGCTGAATCTCGCGATATCGTTCGCCATCACGCACGATCTCCGCGGTTCCTTTGAAGCGATAACCTTTGCGGCAGAACTGATCAACTACATTGATCTCAGTTGCGGGGTTCTTCTCCAAATTGCGAATGGTCGCAGGAGAGCGAATGTCTGCGAACACCAGATGTTCATCATCGAAAACGGCAATCGTGCCTTTGGGCGAGAGGTTCGGCGTGCCGTCAGGACAAACGGTAGCGACAAAAGCAAGCCGCTGCTCGGCTACTACGCGCTTCATGTCGTTGGTGAGAGCAACAGCCATACGAACCATCTTAACGATAAAAAATCGACGAGGAATACAATGCGGAATTCAGCTCTACCGCTTTGGAGGCACTCATTCATGCATAGACATGCTTTCGTCTTTCTCGCGCTTATCACTCTGCTTACTGCCATCGCTGCTGAGCAAACCCCTTCCGCGGGTCAAGCGAGTGTGGGCGGCGATTGGTCGAACCGCAAATCCGCATGGCTGCTGCTTACCGACGCGCAACGCAACGATGTCGAGAACCTCACCAAAGACTACAAGCAATACATGTCCGTGGCCAAAACCGCGATGACCTCGACTCGCGAGGTGATGCGCCTGGCCAAAGCGAGCGGTTTCGCCGAATTCAATAGTCCATCACAGGTAAAGGCCGGCGCTCGATTGATCTTCCTGAATCGGGATCGCGCACTGATTCTTGCCGTAATCGGATCGGAACCGATGACTGCGGGATCGCGCGTGGTTGGCGCTCATCAGGACAGTCCGCACATCGACCTCAAAGCTCGTCCGATCTACGTGGCGGGCGATGGCGCATTCGCCATGTTCCGCACCATCTACTACGGGGGCATCAAGAAATATCAGTGGGCCAATTTGCCGCTGGCGCTCGTCGGACGCATCAGCACCGCCGACGGGCGCACCATCGACGTGAACATCGGATTCAATCCCGGCGATCCGGTGTTCGTGATTCCGGACAATGCGCCGCACTCCGACACCGAGCTGCG
>Ga0206969_1156_pt1 | contig 18035 bp, 11 predicted proteins | sample Alteio_BWOrgHeat_87_FD_153256 | JGI IMG/M metagenome (GOLD analysis project Ga0206969, IMG submission 153256) | Enriched cells from forest soil in Barre Woods Harvard Forest LTER site, Petersham, Massachusetts, United States -... | ecosystem: Environmental > Terrestrial > Soil > Temperate forest >... | reverse complement strand
CCTATGGAATCCCCCTTCTCCCTGAAGTGCAGGGTGTCGCCATAACAAGGTACGTTGCTCCAGGCATCGTGGCAGGAGTGAACAGTAAATATGATCACTGCATTATTGCAGTCAACCATCGTTCCGGTAGAGCTATCTGTTCCGGAAACTGTGTAGGTCACATCTCCGGGAAGGCTGTTCAAGTGAATAAAATTATGCACTCCTGTAGTGCTGGACAATCCTACGGACGGAGACCATGTCCATTTGCCCCAGCTCCAGTCTTTTTCGTCACCATACAGTATATCAATAGGCAGGGAGTCTGTAGATGGGTACAAACATGCATCTAACGTATCAGGGAAATTATATTGCGGCACACCGTTAAAGGCCAGTGTAGGGTTTGGTAACGCGCTGTCAATAGCCGACCTTTTATATACATAGGCGTAGGAAATGATAACGCTGTCTCCGGGCGTTCCTGCAGGGGCAATGGTTCCAAGATTGTATACAAGAAAAATGCCTTCATCGGCAGAATTGCTATCGCCCAATGCTGTTATAACAGTGCCGGTAGCGCCACTCCACAAGTTAGACGGCGTGGTTCCTGGCCAAAGGCCAGGAATTACGCCACATTTGGCTCGGCAATCTTTTGTAGCAAGCCCCATCCAGCTATTTGCCATAGTGAAAATTCCTGAGACGTAATAAGTGCCTATTTCCACCTCATGCCTCACGTCTTCGTTCTGGTGTATTATTACATTTTCAGTTACCGAGGATCCTCCCCAGTCTGAAGTATTATCAGGGTCGTTTGTCCGCTCATAATAAACCCCGCTTATTGGAGCGCCCGTTGTATTAAATATGCGGCAGGTAATTACTAACCAGGACGACTCGGTGTCAACCCTGTAATCTTGTATGATATGCAGGCCGGCCACATTCCCGGTAAAGGTTCCTGTTGCAATCCCACCCACATTAGTATATCCTGTCATGCCACCCGGGATGCCAGTAGCCCCGGTACACACAGAGGCGCCGCCGCCGCCGCTGCCAGCCCAGTTACGGTATTCTGTGGCGCCTACCTGTATGCTCCAGCCTTCCTGCGGAGCGCCGGGTTCCGTATAAGGACCCATCAGGCAAGGTGTACCCGCGGCCCAGCCATCATGTCCCCAATCGTAGCTCGCATCCATGGCTGTACCAACGGTTGTGCAAGTTGTGGAACAATAGCAGGCGGGGTGTGCATGATAAGTAGCTGGAGAACTACAGGTGCCTAGCGCCCCCAGTTCATCTACACCTACTTCAAGCCAGTGGCCTTGCAAAAAGCAATCTGTACCCACTAACTGCGCAATAGCTTTATTGCCGATGCAGGTAACCATTAAAGCAAACGAAAACAAAAAATAGATTTTCTTCATAAAAATATTATTGAATCAAATTACGGAATCAGGACAATCGACAGGATGATATGGTATAAAAATACGACAACTTTTTAAAAAAAAAATATTTTTATCTTTAAATACGAAAAAATATTTTCGGTAACGATTGCATTAATTTTTTATTAACTGTAGAGTAAAAATAGAAGCAATATTAAATAAATATTAAAATAAAAATGCCGCTTTCCGTAGAAAACGGCATTTCTATTCTATATGCTGTGCACCTTTCCGTATTACCTTATAAGGGTCACATCGCCTTTTTGTTCTATTGTTGCGCCACCGCAATCATACTTTATGTAGAAGTAGTAAACACCCATATCCTGTGGTACGCCGTTGTAGTTACCATCCCATTCTACGTACGTAGTTCCCGCCGATTCAAATATCGTCTGGCCCCAGCGGTTTGCTATCCGGAACTCATGGAATTTGTGATAGCCGGTGAATATAGGACGGAACACATCATTATGGAGGTCGCCATTAGGTGTAAATGCATTCGGGAATAACAAAGTGCAGCAACTGCCTGGCTCTATATCAAGGCTTGCGCTTGCTTTACAGCCATATGGGTCTGTTACTGTAAGCGTGATAGCTTCATTCACCTGCTGCATCATCTTGCCCCATATCTGCGGGCTGTTCAGGTTATCGAAGTCTGCTGCCGGTTCCCATACATAAGAGTTGTTGTAGTTTATGGTGTTGGCTGTAAACTGTACGCTATCTTCAATACACAACGTTGCAGGGCCTGATATCTTAAATGTTGGATCCGGCAATGAGTGTACCTGTATAGAATCATATGTTGGCGCCGACTGGCAACCTTCTTCAGTTACCGTAGTGATCTTTATCACATGCCTGCCGCTGTCTGCCCAGCTTATATCAAACGGGCCGCCATTGTTAGAACTGCTTGCTATGATATTCACGATGCCGGAGCTGGACATGATAAGGTTGTCTATGTACCAGGTGTAATCATACGCATCTGTCGATTTGTAGGACAGCGCCAGTTGCACGGTATCGCCCAGGCACACATCCGGTTTCGTATAAGCCGTAGCTATTGGCTGCGATACTACTTTGATGCGTACAGAGGTGTCGGCAGAGCAGAACCCGCTGTTATCGCTTGTGGTCAGATGTACATAATTGTTGAGGTTAGCAGTATCAAATGCTACAATGATAACAGAATCATGAAGATGGGTGCCGTCTGCAAATACAGCGCCTGCGGGCAGGGTCCATGTATAAGTTGGCGAATATACTGCCGGGCCGAAATACGCCAACGTAGCCGAATCGAACTGGCACACATAAGGTGAGCTTACCGCTATGCTGAATTTAGGCATGTTCACAATGTTTACCGTCACTGCACTGCTGTCGCCTTCGCAGGTATTCACCGTCTGGCTCACATACCAGGTGGTGCTGCCTGGTGTGGTATCTGTTACAGGTTGCGGCGTTGATGTAAGCAGGAACCCGGCATAATACCATTTCAGGAACGAGCCCGGCAGGCTGTCCACTTCTGCATTCAATAATGCAGCAGGGGCGCCCTGGCAATAGCTAACATTTCTTGTTACAGGGGCCGGTGGCTTGGCTATTATCAGCACCTTGTCTGTCGCGCTGTCGCTAATACATCCAAACACCGTTGTTTCTGTGATGTAGTAGAAAATAGTGTCTGGTGCAAATATGGTGCTTGGCGTTGGCGCTATAGCCGTTGGTGGGGTTATGCCCGGCCCATAATAGGTCAATGCATCACCTGCCCCGCTTGGGTTCACCACTATAGGGCCTGGCGTGCGCAGTTGGCACCACGGCGTAGGCGTTACTATAGGAGGTGCAGGTTTCGGATGAATGTTGATCGCAGTTGTCGTCCTCGGTCCTTCGCAGCCTGAATCTATTACGCTTACATAGTATGGGGTTGACCCGGATAAATTAATATTCGGAAGGGGCTCAATAAAACTGCCCGTGCCACCAGTTAACACGGTGTACCACCTTGCAGAGTCTGCAATTATCGAGGTGCCGGAATACATAACGGTAAGATCAACTACAGGCCCTATGAACTGGCAGTAATCCATTCGCCCGGTAACGGTGGGCGCAAGTGGTGTGCTGACTACCCGCATAGTGAACGTGCCACGTGGACTTTCGCAGCTTCCGGTTATCTGGCTGGCCCATACCTCGTGTACCCCAACAGTATTAGTGTTTGGTAAGGTAGGCGAAGGGCTGCTCGTGCCACCCGTTGCCGATGGCCACCAACGTAGCGTGCCTAACGGAACTCCCGGAGTTGGTGATGTAACGGTAAACGGATTGTAGGCTATCGAAGCGCTTCGCTGGCAAATAGTAAGCGAATCGGTGATGATGGGCGGCAACGGTTGCGGTATGGTCCGGGCATCCGTATAGGCCGTGTCCTTACAGCCGTCAGCAGTTGTGGCTATTACCTTGTATATACCCGTATCGCCATCGGCAGGCGCTAACCCAAAGCCAGGAATAGCAGGGAACTCCAGTGTTGATGTAAAGCCGCTCGGCCCGATCCAGCTAAAGGTTTCGCCGGGCGAAAACAGCGAAGCGGTAAGCGTAAGTGTATCGTTCATTCCCTGGCACAGCGGGCCGTTGTTAGATACTAGGATCGTTGGCCGCGGGTTAATAAAGACTATTGTGCTGTCGGTGTCATGTATCCCGAAGATAGTTCGTATCACATGGTACTTGCCCGTATCCGCCCATACTGCCGGGAAGATGTAGGCATCATGCATAGTGCTGGTAAATCCGTTAGGGCCATACCATTTATAAGTAGCACCTATAGAATCTCCCTTCTCCCTGAAGTGCAGGGTGTCGCCATAACAAGGTACGTTGCTCCATGCATCGTGGCACGAATGAACGGTAAATATGATCACCCTCGTATCACAGTCCACCATAGTACCAGTAGAGCTATCTGTGCCGGAAACGGTATAAGTAACATCGCCTGGCAAGCTGTTCAGGTGAATAAAATTGTGAACCCCTGTAGTGCTGGATAGCCCTACGGATGGCGACCAAGTCCATTTGCTCCAGCTCCAGTCGCGGTCATCGCCATACAGTATATCTATAGGTAAGGAGTCTGTGGATGGGTATAAGCACGCATCCAATGTATCGGGGAAATTATATTGAGGTACACCGTTAAAAGCAAGGGTGGGATCTGGTAAGGCGCTGTCAATGCCGTTGTTCTGGTTATAGAAGTAAGCATACGAAATGATGGCGCTATCACCAGGGGTACCTGCCGCAGCTAAAGTACCTAAACTATATACCAGCGATATACCACAATCTGTGGTGATACTGTCCCCAAGTACAGAAAGGCATGTGGTACCACCGGTCCAGTAGGTAGAAGGCGTAGCCCCTGGCGCCAATCCACCGCTGGTGCCGGATAAAATAAAGCATTTTGCACGGCAATCCTTAGTGCCTAAAGCCATATAAGACCACGAGGCATATGCCGGGGAAGGATACTCGCCAACACTGGATACCAGAACGTCATGCCTGGAATCCTCGTTCTGATGTACTATAACATTATGGGTAGTTGGCCCGCCGTAACTGGTGCCTGCACTAAAAAACGTTGTATTATCCGGGTCGCAGGTGCGCTCATAATATATGCCTGCTATCGGTGCGGCCGTGGTATTATAAAAGGTAACAGTAACAATGGCCGCCGACCCTTCGGTATCTACGCGGGTCTCAGAGACTATATGCAGGCCCACAATATTGCCGGTAAACACACAGCGGGCGCTGCCACCCGTATTTGTATAGCTGGTGATAGAGCCCGGAACTGCAAATGCCGGGCCGCAGGTACCGCCCCATCCCCCGTTTTTGTACTCGGTTGCACCCACCTGCACGCTCCAGCCCTCCTGCGGATAGCCAGGTATGGTATAGCTACCAGCAAGCGAGGGTACTCCTACACTCCAGCCATCGTGGCCGTAATCGTATACGGCATCCATGGCCATGCCAGGGGTTGGGGTCATTCCGCCGGTATGGGCATGATAAGTAGTTGGTGAAGAACAGGTGCCAAAACCGCCCATCTGGTTAACACCGACTTCCACCCAATGACCCTGCAAAAAACAATCAGTGCCAACTATCTGGGCAATGGATCTATTGCCAAATGGGATAAAAGTGGCAGCAATAGCAAATAAGAAATAGATTTTTTTCATAACAATCCCGTTAACAATATATCAAAAATAGATGTGCTTTGCTAATATAAAACACTTACTAATAAAAGACAGTATAAAAATCTTAGTTGGTTGGCAGTTTGCTACATATTTATCTAAGTAATGTCACATTTCCCTGGTGATGTTCCTTTTGCCCGTCCTTAAACGTGGCATCGATAATATATACATAGACCCCTTCGGGCTGATCCACATTATTCAGTCTGCCATCCCATCCCGACCCATCAAGTGTGGTGGTCTCGAATATCAGCTGGCCCCAGCGGTTATAAATATCCATTTTAAACCCGGCCAGTCCCTTTGTCAGGTATTGGCGTGGGAAGAAATAATCATTCAGCCCGTCATTATTAGGTGTAAACACATTGGGGATATTCATGTAGCAATCATTCTGCACCCAAATAGTGTCTGTACTGTAGCAGCCGCCAACGCCCACAATTAATGAATAATAACCCGGTGCGGTTATCGCAATACTTGGCGTTGTCTGCCCTGTACTCCATAACCATTTGGCATCCGGGTTCTGGGCATTAATAAGATCCGTCAGCGTTATAGCCTCACTCCCCGGACAAATTGTGGTATCAGCTCCCAGATTCACGTTTGGCGCAGATACAACCGTTACTGATTTTGAAACAAAGGTATCCTTACAGGCCCTGAAGTCGGCCCTCACAGACACAATATAGGTACCCGCAGCCTCATAGGCATGTATCACGGGGTTCACGCCCTTAATGCTGTCGCCATCGCCAAAGTACCAGGTAACACCAGTGTTTCCAATGTTGGTGAATGTGCCGGTAAAGGTGATATAGGTGCTTTTGCAGATCGCACTATCGGTCACAGCCAGGTTTATCGCGCTTAGCGAATCCACATAGACTATGCCGGTTGCAGTATCGTTGCAGGGTACAAAATCAGTTATCACTTCTTTTACCAGGTAAGTGCCGGAATTGTTGTAAGTATAGGTAGTATTCGGGCTGTTGGCAGTTGCGCCATTTCCGAAGAACCATTTATAGCTAAGGCCGGTACCTACAGACGCATCTGTGAATGTAACTAAGCTGTCCTGGCACAGTATCTGCGGCGCTAAAGTAAACGCGGCATGTAGCGGGTGAATAAGTGGTATTATTTTCACCATACTGTCATCGCATTGTGCATTGATCGCTATCATTCTTACCTTAAAGCTATCCTGCGAATGATATATATGCGTAGGGTTCTTTGCGGTATCGGTATTACCGTCCCCGAAATCCCAGTCATACCTAAGCCCGTTTATCGATGAGTTGGTAAAAACCACCGTGTCGCCGTTGCAGCCGTAATGTCTGCTGTATGAAAACACCGGGATTATGGGGTCAAGCACTGTAATTGTCAGTGTCTGGCGAGGGCCTTCGCATCCGTTCACCGTTTGGCTGGCATAGAATGTATCTGTTCCGGGGATCGATGTATTTACAGTAGGGGCTGTTGCACCACCTACTCCGCCGGTAAGGGCTGCATACCACAATACACCTGTTCCGCCTACGGTTATAGGCACAAAAGCCTGGCCATCGCAATAGGGGGTAGGGTCGAAGAGATAGGGAGGCGGGGGCAACGGTATAGTAACTACCGTATCTGGCGCCCGGGCGCTCTGGCACAAGCCAAACGCCTCGCTTACATAGTATAATTGCGTACCGGGAACAAACGTGGAAGGCGTTATCGAAGACGCTCCGGTACCACCGCTTGGCATGGTCCACCAGGTAAGTGTACCGGTGCTGCCAACAGCCGTAAGCGGCACAGATGGTGCATATTGGCAATAGCTCGCAGCAATGGTTGCCGGGCCGGGGAAAGTGGCGTGTAGCAGGCTAAGGTGGTAGGTCACAGATGTGCAGCCCCCGGCAGCATCGGTACCGGTTATGGTATAAACAATGTTGCTGGTAATGCTGTCGCTATGTATCACATTAGATACTCCGCCCGAATTATTGGCCAGGAAGGAATCCGGAGCCCATGTCCAATGGTAAAAGCCGGCATTCTCCAGGTTTATAACAATACTGTCTATCGGGTAGGAGCAAAGATTTATAGTAGCTAAGGAATCAAACACGGTGCCATTTACCTTAAAAGAAGGTTGCGTGGCATTTAGTGCGCTGTCAATGTATGTGGCATTGAGGATGTAAGCGTAAGTGAGGTCGGTGCTATCCCCGGCCGCAAGCGGGCCAAGATTATATACGAGGCCAATGCCAACATCTTCTGTATTTGTTGCTCCCTGCGCATACAAATAGGATGGATTTCCTGTTTGGTTATAAATGGTATCAGGGGAATATCCCGGTGTTAGCCCGCCGCCATTAAAGATCACTGCTTTGGCACGGCAATCCTTTGTTCCAAGTCCCAGGTACGCATTGGTGTAGGTAACACCTGTAGCTGATACAAGCACCTTATTGCTGGGGTTAGGGAGCTGGTCTGTTATTGTATTTATCGTCGTGTAGTTCCCGGTTCCACCACAGGTAGTGCAGGTTTCCGTTCTCGTTTCTTCATTATCCGGATCCACGGTGCGTATGTAATAAATATTGGGAAGGGTAGCAGAAGTGGTATTCCGAAGCACTACGTTCACCGTAAAGTATAACTTATTAGTGTCCAAAATAGTTGTTTGCCGTATTGCCAGGCCGCCATCAGAGCCATTCCATATGCCCTTGATCACGCCCCCTGAATTGCTGTACCCGGTATTTGTTCCGGAAAGCCCCCCGGTATAACCGGTAACAGCAGTTGACGTCCAGTAAGCGGGAATGTATGCATCTGCTTCCAGGCCAGTGCCTATTTTTATAGCCCAGCCTTCCTGTGGGGTACCCGGCAAATAAAAGTCACCAAAAAAGGGTGGCGTCCCCACCGTCCAGCCATCGGCTCCATAATCAGCCACAAAACCTAAAAGATTGCCACTGGTAACAGCGGTTGCCGAACCGGGATCCCAGAACGTAAAGACAGTTCCACCCAGGTATGGGTGATACCCCGCTGGCGCAGGGAGCGTAGTGCCATAACCTCCATTCGGTGCAATACCCACCTCCACGTAACGCCCTTGCAGAAACACATTATCGCCTACCATCTGGGCGTGCAAAAGGCTGCAACAAAAGGAAAAAAAACAAGACAATATAATTATGGGGTAACGATTCTTCATGGAAACACTAATTTAAACCATATAAAATTACGCAAATCTTTCAATATAGCTGTAATAGTAATAGACATATTTATCTTTAGAATCGTTGGGCAGCCTAAATATAGATATTTTTTACTGCTGCGTTCCGGTATGTTTCTTCGCTCTTGATGAGTGTCCCACGCCTTTTTCCCTGCCCCTCTCAATAGCACCATTACAATAATATTGCCAGTTGCCCCGGCATTTATGCCGGGGTTGGCTAACTTAATAGTCTGGCTTTAGCCAAACCTACTCCCGAATAACCCGACCCATAGCATCTGGTTTTGGCCAAAGCCCAACTTGAGCGCACTAAGTCCCCGGCATAAATGCCGGGGCTACTGGAGAAAAGTGCAATTTGTCATACGCCCTAAAAAAACAGAAATCCAGCATTTAATAATTATTTACTAAATTCGTGTCTTACAATGAATGGTATGAAAAAACTATTAATGGCCGTATGCGCCGGTATGCTCCTGCTCGGCTCCTGTAAGGAAAATGATATTCCTTTAGATTTTAAGGGTGGTGCTAAGGCGGTGGGCGATACTACCTATGTTGTAGCCTCCACGTTAGTACCACCGGCCGACCCGCATCAAGTGCTGGTTGAAGAATTTACGGGTGGGGACTGCTCTAATTGCCCTGGTGCCCGTAGCACGCTCGATGCTGTTGTTGCAGCAAATAAGGGCCTTGTGAATGTTGTAAGCATTCATATTTTACCCCTTGCCCAGGGCGCCCCGGCAGCCGGCGCTATTTATGATCTTAGGACGGACATCGGAACAAATATTGACGCAGCAATATACAACGGTGGTGCGGCCGGCGGGCTGCCAGACGCTGGCATAGACAGGGCTTTTAATACAATAAGTGGAAGCATTTTGCAGCAGGGTACGGGACAATGGAGCGGCATGATCACCGCAGAATTAGGTTTGCCTGATTCTGTAAATCTTAAAGTGCAAAGCGTATATAATGCTGCTACTAATATCGCTTCCATTTCGGTAACCGCCACTTACACCCAAAACATGTCAACTTCCCAAAATTTATCTGTAGTTATTGTTGAAGACAGCATAATTGACAACCAGGAATTTAATGATGGTACTGTCCACTCCGGATATGTGTTTATGAATACCTTCAGGGATATGGTCACCGCCCAACCCAATGGCAATTCATTGCAAGCAACCCCCGGGTCTGATGTAAAAGAGACAGGGCGGGTTTTCTTCCGGAATTTCAGCTATACGGTTCCAACGACACCATATCCTAATGCCAAGCCATTGGTGTCCCCATACGTTCATCAATCTCCAATTATGAATCCTGCCCATTGCAGGGTTGTAGCTTTTGTGAGCAATAATGGCACTGGCGGTGCAGATCATCGTATCCAGCAATCGGCAGTATGCCCATTGGCGCCATAAACTCCATAACGATTATCCATATTATACTGCCTTGTTCTCCAGACAAGGCATTTTTTTAAAAGAAAATTCCTGATGAATAATTTTAGATTTTGCGCAGCGGCTCTTTCCTCAATGATTATCATTGTTTTGGCAGCGTGTAATAACGAAGGCGCCCAAAATAAGGAAACTACAGCAACAGATACCACACATGCCAAACCGGTAAGTGTTCCGGCATTTGATGCAGATACTGCTTATGGCTATGTGGGCATACAGGCTGCCCTAGGCCCACGTACTCCCGGCTCTGCTGCACAAACCAAGTGTGCCGCATGGATGGAGGCGAAGCTGAAAGCATTTTGCGATACTGTGTATAGGCAGGAAGTGCATGTTACCGGTGGCGATGGCAAGTCATTGCCCTGTATCAATCTCATCGGCGTTATCAACCCCAAGGCCACTAACCGCATACTGCTGCTCACACACTGGGACAGCCGCCCCTGGGCCGACCAGGACACCAAGGACAAAGACAAGCCGATAATTGCAGCTGATGATGGCGGCAGCGGCGTAGGCGTGCTACTGGAACTTGCCCGGCAAATAAAAGCCCGCACATTACCGGCCTCCACCGGTATAGATATACTGTTTACCGATGTGGAAGATTACGGCAGGAGCGAATGGGGCGAAGATTCCTACTGCCTCGGTACACAGTACTGGGCTAAACACCCGCACGTAGCAGGCTACAAGGCAAGCCTGGGCATATTGCTGGACATGGTTGGCGCGAAGGGTGCGCAGTTCCCTATGGAGGGCATTTCCACCAGGTATGCCGCCGATGTGCAGCAAAAAGTATGGCAGGCTGCGGGTAGTGCAGGCTATTCGTCTTACTTCCCCTATGTGGCTGGCTCCGACATCACAGACGACCATGTACCCGTAAACAAACTGACCGGTATTAAGACCATAGACATCATTAACCTCACTCCCGATCTGCAAAACCCATTTGCACCGCACTGGCACACCCATGCCGATGTAATGGACATCATAGATAAGAACACCCTCAAAGCGGTAGGGCAAACACTGCTGCAATTTATTTATACATCAGCGCCTGCTACCCCGGTAAGTTAACAGTTGCTTTCAATTGCCAATCCATAGTTTGCAGTATATTTGCCCACAATAATCAATTTATATCATTTGAAGTACCGTAATGCCATATTGATCGTTTTGCTGGTGATCATTGCCGACCAGCTCCTGAAGTTTTATGTGAAAACCCATTTCTCTAACGGCGATGATGTGAAGATCGCCGGCAACTGGTTCCGGCTGCATTTTATTGAGAACGAGGGCATGGCCTACGGACTGAAGCTCAGCGAATCAGTTGCGGGCAAGCTAATCCTGTCTTCCTTCCGCCTCATAGCCGTTATTTTTGGTTTCTATTTGTTGAAGGTCATCATCAACAAAGGCTATAGCCGGGGCGCTATTATTTGCGGTTCGCTGATACTGGCCGGCGCCCTCGGCAACCTGCTCGACAGCATGTTTTATGGCTTGCTATTCACAGACAGCCCTTATTCCTGCTTCTCGGGCTATTACGAAAGTATGCACAGTATGCTGCAAAACCACAACCAGATGGCTATTGCGCATGTTACTAATTTCGGTCATGGCTACGGCAAATTTTTGCAGGGGAAGGTTGTGGACATGCTTTACTTCCCGATAGTGGATACAAGGATGCCAAACTGGGTACCGTTCTTAGGTGGCAAAAATTTCGTGTTCTTTGAGCCCGTCTTTAATGTCGCCGATGCTGCTATTTCTGTTGGGGTACTTACATTGGTGTTCTTTCAGAAAAGACTGATACACAAGGGTGGGAGCCATGCGGAGACTATAGCAGAAAGCGCACAACCCATACCCGGCGCCGGAGAGGCAATATAAATTATAGCATATGGAAGAAGACCTTTTATCTATAACGGTTTGGCTGGCAGGGCGCGGCTACCGCCTGCGCATAAAACCGGAAGAAGAATCGGCTGTGCGCAAGGCTGTGAAACTGGCCGATGAAAAGGTAAACGAAATGAAGCAGCATTATGCCGGCAAAGACGACCAGGATTTTATAGCCATGAGCCTGCTCACCTACGCTGCCGATAACGCAACCGAATCATTCAACAGCCCGGTAATGCAGGAAGAACTCAATAAAATGTCTCGGAAAATAGATACCGTACTCAGCGCATGTACAGAATAGGCCAGGGAATAGATTTTCATAAATTGGTAGAAGGCCGGGAATTCTGGCTTGGTGGTGTGCTGATACCGCATGCCAAAGGAGCGCTCGGACATTCTGATGCCGATGTGCTGCTGCACGCTATTTGCGATGCCTTGCTGGGCGCGGTAAGCCTCGGCGATATAGGCCAGCACTTCCCCGATACTGATGCTGCTTACAAGGGCATAGATAGCAAAATACTATTACAAAGGTCTTATCAATTGGTCTGTGAAAAAGGCTACACGCTTGTGAATATAGACAGCACCATTTTGCTGCAAGCCCCCAAGATCAGGAAGTATGTGGACGAAATGAGAGCCGTTATCGCCGGCATCCTTAACGTATCGGCAGAAGATGTTTCTATTAAAGCCACCACCACAGAACAGCTAAGTTTTATAGGCCGCGAAGAAGGCATTGTAGCAACCGCCAATATACTCTTACAAAAGGTTGACACCGCTCCAAAGGCATAAATTCCGATTGCCGAAAATCCCCTTTATAGCCGTATTAGCCTTTTATACTTGTCAAGTTATAAATTTGTGCCTTTTTTTTATTGAGAAATCGAAGAACTGTCATGGTGAGCGCCGTCGAACCATGACATGCTGAAATTATGTTTGCTGCTAAATCGGAGTTAGGCACCCAAATTTACCCCTTGCGAAGTATAACCTGTTAACCATTTACCCTATTACCCAAAAACAAGTCAATGCTGTATATGAATTATGCAATGCTCCACATCGGTGCCAGTCACAATGGTGTCCATAATGGTCATCTGGTACAGCGTATCAAACGGAGGGTTGTCATGGGTAAATGTGCCGGTTCCCCAAATGGTATAACCGCCGATGGTTTGCTGCGGTATCGTCACCACATTTGATACCCATGCCCGCACTACGAAACCCGGACCTAAATTCTTAATGTTGGTTATTTTTATTTCATAAGGGGTATCGGCAACTGTGCTTACCACTGAGGTATAGTTATAAAAGTTGCCCGAAGGGTTGCAGTAGTCATATGAAGTATGATAGGTACCTACAAGTTTGGGCGAGTTGTCGGCAGGCGGAAGAATATGTATTATGAGGTGATGGGTCTCCGTTCCATTAACCGCGCTGGAAATAAAAAAGTTCGCCGTGTACGTTCCCACCGCTATATTGCCTATAGTGAGGTTAAACGCACCGCCCATCACATGGCCCACCGTTTGCGATGCTGGAGTAGAGGTGATGCCCACAGGCAGGCCGGAGATCGTATAGGTGATAACATTTGAGTCGATACTGCCGCCCAGCACCTGTATGTTGAAAATAATATTGTAGAGGCTGTTGGGGTAACAGGAAATTACCGAATCATACTGCGTAGTGAATGAAAAGTCCTCGTATTGGTTAATAGGTGTAGGCTGGCTCTTGTTGCAGCAACAGAAGAACAAAAGCACTACCCATATGAGGTGACCACACTTCATGAATTCAAATGTACGTTTTTAATTGGTATAGCCAAGGGTTTGGTTAAGCCCCGATATAGCACCTACTCCCTACCCGCCTTTATCTCCTCCACCACCGCCGGGTCCAGCAGCGTGCTTGTATCGCCCAAACTGCTCATTTCTCCTTCGGCTATTTTACGCAGTATGCGGCGCATTATCTTCCCGCTGCGGGTTTTGGGCAGGCCGGTTACAAACTGTATTTTGTCGGGTCGGGCTATGGGACCTATTATCCGGGTCACTGTTTGCAGTATATCTGCCTTCATTGCCGCGGGGTCTTCGGGTGTTTTTTCTGTTATCACGTAGGCATATATCCCCTGCCCTTTCAGTTCGTGGGGATAGCCTACTACGGCGCTTTCCAGCACACCGGTATGCATGTTTATAGCGTTTTCCACTTCGGCAGTGCCTATGCGGTGGCCGCTTACGTTCAGTACATCATCCACCCGGCCTGTTATGCGGTAAAACCCATTTTCATCGCGGTAGCAGCCATCGCCCGTGAAATACATACCCGCGTAAGTGGCAAAGTAGTTCACCCGGCATCGCTCATGGTCGCCATATGTAGTGCGAATGATCGATGGCCACGGAAACCGGATGCACAGGTTCCCGCTTACATCATTGCCTGTTATTTCTTTTCCTTGCTCGTCCACCAACAGAGGCTGTATTCCCGGTAGCGGCAGGGTTGCGTAGCTTGGCTTAGAAGGGGTAATACCTGCCAGGTTAGAGATCATAATGCCCCCTGTCTCCGTTTGCCACCAGGTGTCAACAATAGGGCAGCGCTTCTTACCTATATGCTCATCATACCAGTGCCAGGCTTCTTCATTTATCGGTTCACCCACTGAGCCCAGCACTTTAAGGCTGTCCAATCGCTTTCCTTCCAGCGGCTTCAATCCGTAGGCCATCAGGCTGCGTATGGCGGTGGGCGCGGTGTAGAGTATATTCACGCGGTGCTTATCCACTATATCCCACAGGCGGCCAGCATCGGGCCACGTGGGCAATCCTTCGTACATCAGCGATGTTCCCCCGGCGCACAGCACACTATATACAATATAAGTGTGCCCGGTAACCCACCCTATATCCGCCGTACAAAAATGAACGTCGCCCGGCTGGTACTGGAATACATTTACAAAAGAATAGGTAGTATAAACCATGTAGCCCCCAGACGAATGCACCACACCCTTCGGCTTTCCGGTAGAGCCTGATGTATAAAGTATGAACAGCGGGTCTTCAGAATCCATTTCTTCAGCGGGCAAATCGGGGTGGCCGGCCGCCTCCACTTTGTCTATTTCGTCATGCCACCACACATCCCGTTCTTTTATCATACTCACTGGAATATTTGTGCGCAGGTAAACGATCACTTTTTTTACAAACGGGCAGTTGGTCAGCGCATCGTCAATTGTGTTTTTCAGCGGAATGTCTTTACCGCCCCGGTATGCCCCATCGCAGGTAATGATAAATTCGGCTTGCGCATCCTGTAGCCGGTCTGAAATGCTTTGGGCGCTGAACCCGCCGAATATAATAGAGTGTATAGCGCCTATCCGTGCGCAGGCCAGCATGGCCACCGGCAACTCCGGAACCATACCCATGTATATGCATACCCGGTCGCCCTTCTTCACGCCATTATTCCTCAGCACATTTGCAAATTGCACCACGCGGAAATGGAGTTGCTTGTACGTAATTACCTGGTGTGTTTCTTCCTTCCCGTTCGGCTCCCATATAATAGCGGGCCGGTCGCCGAGCGGAGCTAAGTGCCGGTCTATGCAGTTCTCGGTAATATTCAGCTTGCCATTTATGAACCATTTTACATCCGGCTTCACAAAGTCCCATTCCAATACCTTATCCCATTTCTTTCGCCACAAAAAATGCGTAGCAATATCACTCCAGAACTGTTCGGGTTCGGCAATGCTACTTGCATAGGCTTGCTGGTATTCTTCGTAAGATTTTATTTGGAAAGGATGCATGACGTTAAAAGTAAGGAATGTTTGCAGATTGTTCACCGCCGGTGTCCCACACCTTTTTCCGGTGTGGGTACACCTGAGTACGCTACACGTACAGCCCTGTAAGGGCGCGATCCAATAGCGATGGGCATCGCCCATCGAATTCCCGCCGCTCTCCGCTCTGTTTCTTCGCTCTCCCGTTACGTACTCTTCAACGTAGGGTCCACCGCCTTTGTAGCCCGCATAGCAGGATACCACGATGTTAAAACGCCCACCGCAAGTATCGTAGCAATATCCAGCAAAATATCCCTTACCTGAATCTCCACCGGGAATGCATCCACCAAAAAAGACCCGCCCATTTTCACTATCCCAAATTGCAACTGAACCAAACAAATGCCGCACCCCAGCAATATCCCGGCCACTCCACCCACCAGCGACCACAGCACACCTTCCAGCAGAAATATTTTCCGTATCGTGCCGTGCTGCGCACCCATTGCCTTTAGTATGGCTATATCTTTTTGCTTTTCCAGCACCAGCATAGATAGGGCGCCCACCATATTGAAGGAGGCAATGAGCAACACCAACACCAGTATCGCATACACTGCCCACTTTTCAGACCCCATTACCATGAACAATGTCCGGTTTTGCTCATAGCGCGTCTCCACCCGGTAATCCTTCCCCAGCATGTCGCGGAGTTGCCTTTGGATACCTTTTATCGCACCGGGTTCTGCGCTGATCTCTATAGATGAATACCGTCCTTTCTGGTGAAACAATTCCTGCGCCAGCGACAAAGGTGCAAGCACATATTTATCGTCAAACTCATCGCCTATTTTAAACACCCCTGCAGGGTGTAGCTTCAGCGACTCAAATGCCGACAATGGGTCGGCTGTAGGGTCGGCTACTGTGGGGTTGGCGTAATTGAGGATGATATAGCTGAGCGTATTTATATCCACCCCCAGTTCATTCATAGTGCGGCTGCCTGCTATCGCTGTATGCACATCCCCGGCCGACACAGAATCATCGCCTGCCACAATGTATTGCCTTATGTCGTTTACATTAAAGTAGTTGTTGTCAATACCCTTCAGCACTATAACCTTCTGCTGGTCGTGGTTCACGGCAAACACATTGTCTTCTATCACCTCGCTGATATTGCGCACTCCCGGCAACTGTTTTATTACCGCAAGTCGTTCATCAGTCATCGGGAAAAACTTCCCCCGTGCCACCGATATCCTTAAGTCCGGGTAAAAGTCTTTGTACATGTCCTTTACCACAGACTCTAAACCATTAAAAACAGAAAACACCACGATCATGGCGCCACTGCTCACGGCTATGGCTACCATGCTTATCCGCGAGAGTATGGGCACAGCATTGGCCGAACGCTTGCCGCGCAGGTACCGTAATGCCAGTTGCCATATAAGTAGTTTATCCAAAGGTCGAGATCAGGTGAGCCTAAGTGACGTTGGCGAAATAAATACTACCATATGACGAAGTTGTTTTTCTTTTATTAACTGCCATAGCTTTAGCGAAGGCATGTTATGCGAGGCACAAAATCCGCGAATAGTGAGCTATTTAAGGACTTTTGGGACGAAGCAGAAATGGAAAAGAACAAGTCAGATGGTGGTATTTATTTTGTCATCGTCACTAAAGGTGTAAAATAAAAAAAATGATCCAATGTCGTTAACCTATTTCCAATAACAGGGGTTGATTCCGAAGGTATCAAGTTATACGTTGCACGGCATGCTTTTGTGGATTCTTGAAGAGGGTTTGGCGCCGCAGGTCAAGCCCTGAAAGGGTGTAATCTAATAGCGATGGGCATCGCCCATCGAACTCGCGCAGGACACATACCTATCCGACAAAATGCACAAAACTACCCCATTTGAAGTATAACTATCCGAGAGGTATCATGTATCACACAGCCCCAACGGGGCGCAATCCAATAGCGAAGGGCGAGCCATCGCTGCACTATTCCGTAGCAGACGGCTCCCCAAAAGCCTTCCGGTCTTCACTGATCTTCTTAAACAGCTCCTCCATTTTAAACACATGGTCCAGCGTATCGTCTGTAAAATATTCCAGCTCCGGTACGCGGCGAAGCTGGTTCTTTATTCGTTGTCCCAGCAGCTTGCGCCATTCCCAGCTACGCTCTTTTATTTTATGCAGCAGGGCCATTTTATCTTTCACCTGGAAAAAGCTGAGATAAACGCGCGCTTCAAGCAGATCGGGGGTGATCATCACTTTAGATATCGACACCATGCCGCCATCCACAATGTTCATCCCTTCCCGCTGAAAAATATCGCTCAACTCTTCCATCAACAGCTTGCCAACCTGCTTTTGCCTTTTATTTTCTTCCATATATGGTAGTATTAAAGGCTAAAGTTACTACTAAATTGG
>Ga0206969_1155_pt1 | contig 18092 bp, 18 predicted proteins | sample Alteio_BWOrgHeat_87_FD_153256 | JGI IMG/M metagenome (GOLD analysis project Ga0206969, IMG submission 153256) | Enriched cells from forest soil in Barre Woods Harvard Forest LTER site, Petersham, Massachusetts, United States -... | ecosystem: Environmental > Terrestrial > Soil > Temperate forest >... | reverse complement strand
CGACGATGCCCGCACCGGCCCACACCATCTGCTTGTGCCAATAGTCATCCACGCGGAAGGCCGTGGCGCAGTAGACCGCGATCACACCCAGCCCGCAGAGCGTGAAAGCAGTGGCCAACAAGAGCCAGTTCATGCCAAGCAGCTTGCGAATTAATGGGGTCATGCGGAATAGGGTGAGCCGTCAGTACGGCACGTGCCGGGACATAAACACGGCATGGGGGAAATGAAAAGGCAGAACGTCCAACATCCAACATCCAACATCCAACATCCAACATCCAACATCGAACATCCAATGGCGCAAGCGCGTGGCAGGGGCTGGGTGTCCGATTGGATGTTGGATGTTCGGTGTTGGATGTTTTGGCATTCGGTGTTTCGCTTGCCATTCTGACGCCGAGTGTGTTAGCACTTGTCCCCAAGGGACGGACGGCTCGATTCGTCGGGCAGGCTTCGTCCAAGTTGAGTCTATGAACGCCCCCTTTTCCCTACACCGGCCGTCCTTGCCAGGACTGGGATCGAGTCTGGTGTTGGCTCTTCTCTGGCTGGGAATCTCTGAAATGAGGGGGGTGCAATCCTCTTTTGGAAATGTCGATGCGCCGACCCCTGAAGCACTGGTTAAGTCGCCCTGGCCGGTGGTGGACTGGGGAATTGAACCCGCGTTTCCGGGCGAGGAGGGGCTGGATTGGCCTATGGGCAAGGAGCCAATTCCGGGCCTCAGGAGTGAAGCCGGGCCAGTGGTTCTCTCGCTCCCTTCCACCAAGGCCGATATCGCCTTGAATTTCGGTGCAAACCGGGATCCCGGCTTGGGGCCCGTAGTCAGCGTGGCCGCCCCGCCTGCGGGTGACGCCGAAATAACAAAATCGAACGGAATGGAGGCCGGCCCGATGCGATTGGGAAACGTCACTTTCAACCAGGCGGCGGACAGCCTGAATGTGTGGGGCTCGGGCACCGCCAAAGAGGGTGATCTCTCGCGTCAATTGCAGACCGAAGCCACTGCCCCCAACGTGGTGCAAGCCTCGACGATCAGCGCTTGGGCGATCGTGGCGCTCGCGGCGTTCGGGGTGATCGTCGCGATGGCGATCGGCTATTACGAAAACGATCGCGACGACCGGAAGCGGCGGCGGGGCAGCCGCAAAAGCCGCCGGCGGCATCGGGCGAGCTAGATTCGGCATTGGGAATTCACGCGAACTTCGGCACGGCCGCGAGGAGCTTCTTCGTGTACTCGTGCTGCGGGTTTTCGTAGATGGCCTGCGCGGGCGCGGACTCCACGATCTTGCCGCGGTACATCACCAGCACTTGATCGCTCACGTGCTCGACCACCGCGAGATCGTGCGCGATGAAGAGATAAGTGAGGCCGAGTTCCTCCTGGAGGTCCTGGAGCAGGTTGACGATCTGCGCTTGCACGCTCACGTCGAGAGCGCTGACCGGCTCATCGCAAACAATAAACTTTGGCTTCACTGCCAGGGCGCGAGCGATGCCGATGCGCTGCCGCTGGCCGCCGCTGAATTCGTGCGGATAACGCTCCATCATCTCGGGCTTGAGGCCGACCTGATTGAGCAATTCGGCGACGCGCTCCCGCCGGTCACCACGGCGCATCTCCGGAAAATGGATTTCGAGCGCCTCGCCGACGATTTGCAGGATAGTGTGCCGCGGATTGAGCGAACCAAATGGGTCCTGAAAAATCATCTGCATCTCGCGCCGCAGCGGGCGGAATTCGTTTTCCGACATCGGGAGGATGTCCTTGCCATCGAAAGTGACTTCCCCGGAGGTGGCGGGGACGAGTTTGAGCAGCGTCTTGCCGATGGTGGATTTGCCGCTGCCGCTCTCGCCCACCAACCCCACGGTGGTGCCCTCTTCGACATCGAAGCTGACATCGTCGACCGCCTTGATGTCGTCGATATGCCGGCGAAGTACGCCCCCGGTGACGGGGAACCAAGTGCGGAGATTGCGAACGGACAGGAGCATGGTCATTTGAGGAAAGCGGTGAGCGGACTGGTGGCGGAAGCGGTATCCAGCGGCGCGCCGAGGCCGAGGAGGAACGCTTCGCGGCCTGCTTCGACGGCCATCTTGAAGGCGCGGCCCATTCGCGCGGGGTCGGCAGCGATGGCGATGGCGGTGTTCACGAGCACGGCGTCGGCGCCCATCTCGAGGGCTTCGGCCGCCTGGCTGGGAGCGCCGAGCCCGGCATCGACCACGACCGGGACGGTGGCTTGCTCGATGATGATCTCAATCTGTGCGCGGGTTTCGATGCCCCGATTGCTCCCGATGGGCGAGCCAAGCGGCATGACCGTGGCCGTGCCCACATCCTGCAAGCGCTTGGCAAGGACGGGGTCGGCGTTGATATAAGGCAGCACGGTAAATCCCTCCCGGACGAGCTGTTCGGCGGCCTTTAGCGTCTCGATGGGATCGGGCAGCAGGTAGCGGGGGTCGGGATGGATTTCGAGTTTCACCCATTTGGGCAGTCCGGCAGCGGCCGCAAGGCGCGCAAGGCGGACGGCTTCCTCGGCATTCATGGCCCCGCTGGTATTGGGCAGCAGGAGGTATTTCTTGGGATCGATGTAATCGAGGATATTCGCAAATGGATCGCCCTTGCCCGTCAGATCCGCTCTCCGCAGGGCGACGGTCACGATCTCGCAGCCACTCGCTTCCAGTGCCGAGGCCATCGCTTCATTCGAGGAGAATTTGCCCGTGCCGAGGAACAACCGGGAGCGAAACTCGCGTCCGGCAATGAGCAGTAGATCGGGGGTGCTGGGCATGTCGGCGGCGAGCGTAATGGAAGACCGCCGGCATTTCCACTCCGTTGGTATGCGCGGCGATTTTTGCGGCGCAATTGTCACAGAGAATCTTATTGCGCATCGGGTTCTTGCCTTATACGTATGTCCAAGCATGAGATGGAATGTTCCGCACAGGTGGCCTTATCGAGGGTCGGTTGATGCGCGTGTTCACTCGGAATCAGCTTCGGCGGGGCCGCAGCCGATCCTACCGCTAACGGCGGAGGCAGCCCCGTTCAGCCGCCAATCCGGTTTACTGTTGTCCGCTCGGAAGCAGGCTTGGCTGATGAACCTGAGGACTGGATGGTGAGCCCGCATCGGAATAGGCGTAGGGTCTTTATTAGCGCCACCACGGCCGGTTTTGGCGAGTGGCGGAAGCGCATAAAGAACATCCTTCTGGCGCACGATATCATGCCCGTAGAACAGGAGGCTTTCCAGCCATGCTCCGAGGATTTGCTCCGGGAGATCAGCAACGAGATTTTCGAGGCGGATGGAGTCATTTGTCTCATCGGGCCCTTCTATGGTTTCCCTTCACCCGAAAAACGGGATGAATACCGAATGTCTTACACGCAATATGAATGGTTTCATACGCGGTATTTACGCAGGCCTTGCTTGACGTTCATAGCGGAGAGAGCCTTCTTTAACCGGCCCGACGTGCGGTGGCCAGAGAGCAACGATGACCAAGCCTGCCAGGAGCAATTCGTCGAAGTTGTCAAAAAGCACGGATTTGCCGGGCGGTATGGGATACGGCAGGTCGCATCGGAACTAGCATTGGCTTTGGAGCTCTCCAAGATCAATTGGGTAAAGTGGCTCGGCGATGACTCGGAGGCATGAATATGGAGGACCCCAGCAAACCAGATCCCGGGAAAAAGCCTTCGCCAAAGGAGGACGGTGGCGCTGGCATGGGAGACAAACAGGAGGATAAATCCAAATCGCCGGGCGTCGACAAGCCCGAGACCCACACCCCCCCAGGTGGCATTCCCCCCACAGGCACCAAACTGGAAAACCAGGCTCCACCCGAAGGCACAAGCAAAAAAGCTCCGGATTATAGTGTGGTCATCGAGAAGGAGCTTGTCGAGATTATGGCGGGCAAGAAGCGGCCTGGGGACGGTCGGGCGAGCGATGGTGAAGGTCACGCCGCTCCTTCAGAGCCGTTATTTGATGTGGAGAATCGCTTGATAGCAGAGGAAGGTTCCGAGTGCGAAATTCCTGATTTCGATAATTTCCTCGAACGGTTTACTAAAGGGCGGTGCGCCGTGGTCTGCGGGACCAATCACAGTCATGTACAATGGGCCGCCACGCGCCTCGCTCTCAACGGCGGGTTTGGCGGCTGCTTTCGCTCGACCTGCACGGCCACGACGAATCTCACATTTCCGCAACTCATTAACCGGATTTCCCGACGAGCCGATCCCACTTGCGTGGTATTGAATTATTTCGCGCCCGATGACGGTCGCCTGTTTGTCCTTTCACATCAACGTTTGGAAGACGCCCTCACGGAGGCACGGAAGGGGAGGTTTGGCCTCATCCTATATCTTCGGAGTTCAGTCGTTGCGTCGGTCATCAAGCAAGGACGTGGCTGGCCGGACAATATCCCTGTCTTGGAGTTGCGCGAAAATCGATCCGACTTGGATCACGGATTGGAGCCAATTCCTCCCGCTGAGTTTTACCAAAGGCTTTCGGCTGGTGGAGGCCACACGCTCACGAGCGTGCTTGCGGCGGAGCCAGAGACCTACCTTCCTCGCACGCTCGCACGGGTGGCGGTGCTGTTTCCCGATCTGCCGGTCGCCTATTTCGAGCAACTGCTGCGCGCGATCATGGCGACGAGAAGCACGCCACTGGTGAGCTTGCCAAAAGAGGGCGAAAAGGCCGGAGTTGAATATCAGGCCGTCAGTGTATGGGAGGCCGGTAAGATAGCCTTCGAAAGACAGACGGGTCTGTTGCGAACGACCACCGAGGCCGCACCACGAATGTCCTTCGGCAGTCCTGAGTTGACCGAGGCCGCTGCGAACTGGGCCTGGCAGGATCCAGAGGCCATGTTCGAAATGTTTTCTGCCGTCTCGCAGCTCAATATCCTTTTTGACGACGACAGCGAGTCCGGCGACCGCGAGCTTTTCGACGCCTACATCTCCGCCGGGGCGCAGTTGGCCCGCCGAACCCCCATCACTTTCGGCAACCGCTGGCTCAAGTCACTTTTTGTGGAATACAATGCCTGGGTCCGGCAGCGCACTGGTGGGGACATCCCGGCACAAGAAGATTTGCTTGGATTGCTTAAGGCCATCGCCCAATCCGAAGAGCGTCGCAAGCTCTGGAGGCACTTTAGCACGCGCTTTGGTGTTCTGGCCCGCCGCTTGATGCTGGATGGTTCCGGTCCGCTGGTTGAGCGCTTCCTCGATCAGCTCGCCCGCTTGAGCTTACGTGGGTTGGCAGTCAGCATCGTTCAGGAGTTGGCTCAAGCCCTAGGTTCCAAGCGTTTCGAGAGGCTTGTCAGGCTCGTCAACGAGGGTGGTCACGATGTCCAAGAGGCGTTGGTCTGGCAATTCGCGTACGAAGTCTGCCAGGAGCCGGGTGCCGCCGGGCTCGTGTGGGAGTCGATGACAGGCTGGCTTCCTGTGGCCGGCGCACCGATCAAGTCGCCCTCCGAGGAGGTGGCGGTGGCGCTTCCGGCGGCGATCCTCGATGTGATGGAGAGGCGGATGACGAAGGTGGCCCCGTCCGACATAAACCTCTCCGAATTGCTGGACGTAACGCTCAAATCCGGGCGGCGGATAGGAGAAGTCTGGACGGAAATCTTGAGCCGCCCAGAGTTTGGATCTCTGGCTGCGGACTGCACGTTTGCGGAGGAAGTGATCGAGAGTGTACCAGAGTCGGATCGGGCGACCCTCGGCGTGAGCCGGGTCTTTTTCCAGATGGCGCTGGTCCTTCCGGACGCGGAACGCGAGCGCGTCCACGCCGCCGCACGCACTGTTCTTGCCGCGGCAAAGTCCCCTGTCCGGACTCGCATCAAATTCTGGTGGCAACATCTCGCCGATCTTTGTGCCGGTCAGCGAGAGGAATTACCCATTGGTGCCGAACATGATGCCCAACGTAAATATTACCTCCGAAACTATCGCATTTGCAGAGAGTTGACCCGCCTATGAATCCTACTTCCAACACCAACGACGTCGTGTATCTCATCCGCGCTGGCAGACAACTCCGCGACCCGTTGCGCGAGCAACAGGTCATGATCTCCCCGCCGAATCCGCCGAGCTTGCTGCCTCCGATCTTTGCGCGCAAGCCCTACATCGTTCCCTACGGTAAATTCGCGGCACCGATCGATATGGATGGAAAACCACTGCGTGCACGCATCGCCGCAACTCGCGAAGATGTCGTCCTCTACCCCGAGTTGCGTCTCGAAGGCGTCGCCGAAGGCGGAGGAGGGGACAAGCTGGCGAGCGCGCTCGTCAATGCATACGACCGGCAGCTTCCCGAGTTGCGCGATCGGATCGACGGCATCTTTCGTTCCCATGTCGGCATGCGGCCGGAGGTAGAGGAACTCGAGCGCATCTGGTCTCCGAAGGCCAGCGAAGATGCCCGCGACATCGCACGGCGCATCCGAGCTGACTTGGGTCTAGATGTGGATTGGACCCTTGAGCCCGAGCCAGCCATTTCCCACTGGGTGCATAGCCTGATGAAATCCACGCCAGCCTCAGATACGCTCACCTTCAACGCGGAGCTGCCTAGCACCGAATTTAGCCTCACCTTTAGCATAACCATTGAGCGCGTTGACCTCTCCGTGCTCCACATGGCCCAGCGGCGAGCCACCGCAGGCCTCACTCTTCAGCAGGAGATCGAGCGCCTTTTCAAGCGCGTCCACGAAATCACCAATCCCGCCTTTCGCTCTGTCTGGACAGGCATCAATAGTTGGAATGCCGGAATTGTCCGGGAGCTTGCCATCGATGGATTCGGTACCGTGGTCGCGCGGCGCCTGCAAAATGAATTCGGTTACAAGGTCAGATTTTCTGATTTCACGCCGCAACCGAACGCCGCGATGATCACAGCTTTCAGGGAAACGTCCGATCCAGCCATCCTCCAGGCCGGTCTCAGGGCTGCTCGCAATCTCGTCGACGCATTGCAGAATCGGCGGGCGCAGGCCCTCCTCGCCAACGACGGTGTCTTCGATGCCAAGGAGGTGACCGATCTCAACCAGAGCCTGACCCAAGCCAAGAGCGAACTGATTGAGGCGGAGCGAGAATATCTGCGAGGTAATCAGCGGCAGACGGAACGGCTGGCGGAGATCAGCGAGGGTGCCAGCACCGACTTGCGCAAGAAGTTTCAGGAGGCCCTCCGCCTTGAGGACACGGCGGAGACCGAGAGCAAATATGCCGGGGGTCGGAAAACCTGATGATAATGAGTGCTTCTTTCACCTGTTTCCGTCAACAGTGTGCCCACTATGGCGAACGAGTGGACCCCGACCCAGCGCATCCTTGCCGCCACACCGGATGTAGAGGTCCGGTAAAACTCAGGCGTCTCGCGGTGTGGGAGACACAGGGTGCTTGGGGCGATTGCCAGCGTCTGGTCAGCGCCGTCTATGAATGGATTGAGGAATGGTGGCGCCTGCCTTCCTGGCGCTGGTCCCGGCGCGTGGCCGGAATTGCCGCGCTGGCGTTGGGCGCGCTCGGCAGCTTCTGGTGGTTCGAACAGCGCGGTACGGTGAGACAAAGCGAACCGGCCAGCCAGCGTGAACCCGCGCCCATTTCCATCCTCCCCCGATTTGACACTCCGGCACCCATCACCCCTGCCGAACCTTACGTTGATCAGAAAAGGCTTGATCCGAACTTTGAAGTCGAAATGCTCGTCGCTGCCGCAGGCCGCCTGCTGGATCTTCAACTGCGCTTAACGGCGGCCGAAAGCAGGGCACTCAGCAGTGACAAAGAAGGCGCTCGCTTCACCTCGCTAGCTCAATCCTTCGAAATGCAAATTGAGGGCGAGATGGATCAATATATGGCCATTCTAAATCGGCTCGCCAAGTTTTCCGAACCGAGAGTCGTTGCCGCCTTTGAGCGGGTACGCCCAACGGATCGCTTGAGTCCTCCCGCGAATTTCCTGCCGGAAGGCCTTGCGGAATCGCACTGGAATGCACGCGTCCGTCCGTCAATGCAAATTACCTCGCTGCGCGAATTCATAAAGGAAGACTTCGCCAAATCCGCTTTTGGTGCGAGCGCCACCCGTTAGGTTATGAAATGCCTACTCTCCCGCGCTTCCACCATCACTGCCTCCAGCGCACTGATGGCCTTGCTTTGCTCTTGCGCGTCTACCGGTGACTGGCGCGAAGACACAATTTTTTTTAATCCGCGCTTCGCCGAAAACCGGCTCCAACCCAAGCGTGAAGAGATCCAGTCCCTCAACGAGGAGACGACGGCTGAACAAATCCAGGCCGCCAGTTTGCGCCGCACCATCGCTATGGAAAAAGCCAGCGTTAGCGCCACGCGAAGCGAGATACGCCGTGTGCGCAAACAGAAAGCCGCCGCCGAGGCCGAACTGGCCACTGTCGAAAATGCTTTGCCCGCCGCGCAAAGTGAAGCCGCGGAAGGCGAGCAACTCCGTGCACGGCGCGATCAACTGCGGCGCGAGGTGAACCGCTTGGACACCTTGTTGGCGGACCTCTTGGAAGTCGAAAGTCAACGTTCCAAAAGATGAAACCTATGAAACTCAATTCCATCGTCCGCCTTACCCTGTGCTGCGCACTTGCACTGAATTTCTCAGCCTGCGCCACCGACCCCCACGCCCAGCGTATCCATCAAGCCAAAGATGCATTTCACACCCGCACCACATACGCGCAAGGAATTGTCGCGGGAGCCGCCGTCGGGGCATTGGCCGGGCTCCTGATCGTCGGCCTCACTGGAGGTAGGAGTGGCACCCGTCTGATTGCAGCGGGGATCGGCGCCGCCACCGGTGCAGCGGTCGGAGCCGCCGTGGCAAATCAAAAGATCCAGCAGAGGCGTCACTATCAGCAGGCCGAAGGTGTGCTCGACAAAGCGATCCTGAGAGCCTCGAACACACGTCAGGAAGCGGCAAAATTCAACGCCACACTCGCCGGAGAACTGGGGAGCGTGCAAGCAGAGGCCAGATCGCAACAGGCCGCACTGGAAGACTCGCGGGCCGTTCTTGAATCCGTAAATAAAGAGATCCGTCAGCAGAATTCCAATCTTCAGAATGCCACGGCAAAAGGTGTCTCAGCTGAGGAATGCGCCCGGCTCCACAATGAAATCAACGGCCTGCAGGCCGAACGCACGCAATTAGAAGGCTACATTGACCGCCTAACTCCCACTGCACGCGCTAAAACCAACGGCTAGTACTTCCTCTGCCGGTGAAGTTCACACTTTGAGAGACTAATTTCAGGAGCTTTAATGCAAATGACATGCAACAATGCGTCTTGGTTGCCTTCTGGACTGGCCCTCCGGGCAGCCTCGTCTGGTCGATTAGGGCGCAGAGCAGAATGAAATTTACAAGGCCTTACAAGCCGGCACAAGGCCGCACAAGGTCCGAAAATTTTTGGCGAGCCGGGCGGATGCAATTTCCGGAGAGGCACTCATAATGCCATTCCATTGCGTCTACACAGCAAGGGAGCTTCGCCATTCGGGCCGGAGACCGGGTGCCCTGCAAGCACCGGTGCAGAAAAAGTTCAACCCTACCCTCGAAGGGTGTGGAGAAAACTTGCGGAATTCCGAGGGGTTCAATAACGTGAGGCGTGCGCGAATTTGCCTCTTCCTCGATCAGCCTGGCCGGTTCGCTGCTCATCGCGCATCCGGGCTTGCTCGATCCGAATTTCCGGCGAAGCGTGCTCTTTATTTCGACCAATGACGCGCAGGAGGGCTCCTTTGGGCTGATCATCAATCGCCCCGCGGGCCGCACGGTAGCGGAACTGTTGCCGAATCGCGACCTCGGCGCGCTCGGGCGTGTCCCGGTGTTCCTCGGTGGGCCGGTCGCCACCGACCAGCTCGTCTTTGCCTCCTTCCGCTGGCACGCGGAGACCGACCGCATGGAATGCCGCCCACATCTGGTCATCGATGAAGCGGCGGAACTCGTGCAGGATGAGTCGACGCTCGTGCGCGCCTTCGTGGGCTACGCCGGCTGGAGCAAAGGACAGCTCGAGGGCGAACTGGCGCAGCGCACGTGGCTCGTGCGGTCCGCCGCGCTCGACATCCTCGATCTCGAGCGCTGCCCCACCTTGTGGCGCGAAATCGCCAGCAGCTTCGGTCCGTGGTTCCAACTCCTGGCCGAGGCGCCCGACGATACGAGTTCGAACTGAACGAAGCATGTACTTTTCCACCGGCTGCGAACGAATCTTGGTAGGGACGCCGCGCCGCGGCGTCCTCACCCTGCGTATCTGCGAAAAGGACGCCGCGGCGCGGCGTCCCTACCAGCAAGCCTCTGCGTCATGATCGTCGGCGTCCCAAAGGAAATCAAAGCGCAGGAAAACCGCGTGGGGCTGCTACCTTCGGCAGTGTACCAACTCGTTCAGCGCGGGCATGGCGTGCTCGTGGAAAAGGGCGCGGGCATTGGCGCCGGCTATCCTGATGAAGAGTACCAAAGCGCCGGCGCGGAACTACTCGACAAGCACGCCGAGGTCTTTGCGCGCGCGGAAATGATTGTGAAGGTGAAGGAGCCGCTGCCAGAAGAGTACGGGCTCTTGCGTGAAGGACAGATCCTTTTCACCTATTTGCACCTCGCGGCGAGTAAGCCGCTCACCGAGGCGCTGGTCAAAACGCGTGTCACGGCGATTGCCTACGAAACCGTCGAGGTCAACCGCCGGCTGCCGCTGCTCGAGCCGATGAGCGAGATCGCCGGGCGCATGTCTATCATCGTGGGTGGCTACTTTCTCGCCAAGCACTATGGCGGCAAGGGCGTGCTTCTCGGCGGCGTCCCGGGTGTGTTGCCGGGCAAAGTCATCGTCATCGGCGGCGGCACGGCGGGCGTGAACGCGGCACGTATGGGCATGGGACTCGGCGCGGATGTGACGATCCTCGAGGTCGATGTCGAACGCATGCGTTTCCTCGACATCACCATGCACACCGCGCACACCCTCTATTCCAGCCCCGCGCACGTCGCGGAACTCCTGCCTTCGGTCGACCTGCTCATCGGCGCGGTGCTGGTGCCCGGCGCCAAAGCGCCCAAGCTCATCAACCGCGAAATGCTCCGCCTGATGAAACCCGGCAGCGTGCTCGTGGACATCGCCATCGACCAAGGCGGCTGCGTAGAAACCTCGCGGCCGACGACACATGAGCGTCCCACGTTCGTCGAGGAAGACGTCATTCATTATTGCGTGGCCAATATGCCCGCGGCCTATGCCCGCACGGCCACCCAGGCGCTGACCAACGTGACATCGCGTTACGTCGAGATCCTCGCCGACCACGGCATCCCCGGCGCCTTCCACCGCGATCCGCATCTGTTAAGTGGACTGAATCTCATCGACGGCCACATTACCCTGCGAGCGGCGGCGGACGCGCATGGATTGCCATTCACCGAATACAGCAAGGGTGGCGGCATTCCGCCGCTCAAATTGTAGACTCCAGATTTACATTGTCATAGGGACCTGCCATGGTTAATAGCCAGATGATCTTATGAAGCGAATCACCGTTCTGGCCGCTCTTGCGCTGGCCTCCTCCCTTTTCAGTGCTTGCGTCAATGAGCCGCCCAAGACGTCCAAAAAGTCCGGCTTTCATCCGCCGTCGGGCGATACCCAGATCGCCAACAATCCTTCGCCGGATGAGAACCAGACTCCGGAAAAGCCAGCGGAAACCAAACCGGCGGGCACGGACACCAAGCCGCCTCCTCCGGTGCCGGAGCCGCCAAAGACGGTGGGCGAGATTCCGTATGCCAAGCCGGTCCCCGGCAAGCCGGGCTTCGTTTTCAGTCCGTACGACCAATACAAGGGCTACATCGACGTGCGCGGTTTCCCGCCGGGCACGGAAGTGAAGGATCCGTATTCCGGCAAGAGTTTCCTCGTCCCCTAGCGCGCAACTCTTTTCGTAAAGACTTGAGAGGGCGTCTAAAAAGTAGGGGCAGGTCGCGCGAGAGCGCTTTGGGCCGGATGGCAAGGCGCGAGCGACGCGCATCCCCTCTGCGGGCTGTAAGGAGCGAGCAACGCAGCCAGACGGCCCAAAGCGCTCTCGCCCTCCGCGTGGCGCGGATTTTTGGCTTGGGCGGCGTTGCTCCTCAGTCACAGACCACAACGGGTATGCTCCTTCGTCGCGCCTTGCCCAAGCCAAAAATCCGCGCCACGCGACCTACCCCTACTTTTTAGACGCCCTCTTGGCCCAGCCCGCCGGCTCCGCGCCTGCGGGCCGGGCTTTTTTCCCATCACATGACACGACTCGCCATCATCGGTCCCGGGCTGCTCGGCGGCTCCATCGCGCTCGCAGCGCGGCGGGCCGGAGGCTTTCGCGTGGCGGTATGGGCGCGGCGTGACGATGCGGTGACGGAACTCGAAAAGCGCGGGCTCGCGGAAATGGCTTCCACCGATCTGGCCGCGATCGTTCACGATGCGGATGTCGTGGTGCTGGCGGTTCCCATCGGCGCGATGGCCGCGGTCGCCCGGCAAATTGCGTCGCTGGCGCCGCCCGGCGCGGTCATCACCGATGTCGGCAGCGTCAAGGGGCCGGTGGTCGACGAGTTGAGCGCGATCTTCGCCCAGGGGGGACGATTTGTGGGCAGCCACCCGATGGCCGGGTCCGAGCAGACCGGACTCGACGCGGCGTGTGCGGAGCTATTCGATGGTGCTCCGTGCATCATCACTCCCGACGCGCGCACCGATGCCGCGGCGGTAGCGACGATTCGCAGTTTTTGGGAAGCGCTCGGAGGTCGTGTGCTCGAGCTTTCGCCCGCCGCGCACGATGAGATCGTGGCGTTGGTCAGCCACTTTCCCCATCTGCTTGCCGCCGTGCTCGTCAATCTCGTGGCCGAGAGGAACGCGGCCGCCTTCGCTTTTGCCGGTCCCGGCTTTCGCGATACCACCCGCGTAGCGAGCGGGCCGCCGGAAATGTGGGCGGAGATTTTGCGGAGCAATCATGCGGCCGTCCGGGCCTCCCTGGAAGCGATCATTGAAAAGCTGCGGGAAATCGCAACACTGCTCGATCACGACGCCTCGATGACCTCGATTCTCACCCAAGCCAAAACCCAGCGCGACCAGTTGCGCTTCCCGAAATCTCCGCATGTCTGACTGGAAAATCCGCCGCGCCCCGACCATTCAAACCGAACTCGAAGTCCCCGGCGACAAGAGCATTTCGCATCGTGCGGTGATGCTCGCGGCGATGACCAATGGCACGTGCGTGATTCGCGGCTTTCTGGCCAGTGAGGATTGCCTTTGCACTGTGGCGGCGATGCGGGCGCTGGGCATTCCGATCGAGAGCGCGGATGAGACGACGTTGATCATCCACGGAAAGCGGCGCGTCTTTACGCCACCCAGGCACGACATCGACTGCGGCAATTCCGGCACGACGATGCGCCTCATGGCCGGCATCCTGGCCGGGCAGCCGTTTCGCAGCCGCTTGATCGGCGACGGGTCTCTCTCGAAGCGGCCGATGCGGCGGGTGATCGAGCCACTCACGCAGATGGGCGCGCAGATCACCGCCGAGGGCAAGGATGGCCGCCCACCGCTGGTCATCGAGGGTGGCAATTTGCAGCCGATCGATTACGTGAGCCCCGTGGCCAGCGCGCAAGTCAAGAGCGCCGTCCTCTTCGCGGGGATGTTTGCCAAAGGCCGCACCAGCGTCACGGAACCCGCGCAGAGCCGCAATCACACCGAGCGCATGCTCGAGTATTTTCTCATTCGCCCGCAGAAGAACGACCTCACGGTTTCATTGCACGGCGGACAGACGCCCGAATCGCGCGATTTCCAAGTGCCCGGCGACATCTCCAGCGCGGCTTTCTGGCTGGTCGCCGCGGCGGCGCAGCCGCGCTCGCACTTGCTGATCAAGAATGTCGGACTCAACGAAACGCGCACCGGCGTGCTGGCCGTGCTCGTCCGCATGGGCGCGCAGGTGCGCGAGATCGTCGAGAACGAGGAAGCAGAACCGCTCGGCGTGATCGAGGTACGCGGCGCGCGACTCAAGGGCACGGAAATCGGCGGCAAGGATATTTCCAACGTGATCGACGAACTGCCGATCCTGGCGGTTGCCGCGGCCCTGGCCACGGGTTCTACTGTCATCCGCGATGCCGGCGAACTGCGCGTGAAGGAGACCGACCGGCTGGCGGCTATCGCCACGAATCTGCGCGCGATGGGCGCGCAGGTGCAGGAGACCGAAGACGGGCTGAACATCGCCGGCGGTGTGCCGCTGCACGGCGCGCGAGTCGATAGCTTTGGCGACCACCGCATCGCCATGGCCTTTGCCATCGCCGGTCTGTTCGCCGAGGGGGAAACGATCGTTTGCAACGTTGATTGCGTGAATACTTCCTACCCCGGTTTTTATCAGACGCTGGAGCGGATCTTGAAAGAGCCGCCTGGGCAGCAAACGCCGGTCATCACTTCCCTGCCCTCCTGACGCTGTGCCCAAGGAGCATCCGCACATCGTCATCGCCATCGATGGACCGGCCGCATCCGGCAAGAGCAGCGTGGCCCGCACGCTGGCGCGCAAGCTGCGCTACGTCTACGTCAACACTGGCGCGATGTACCGCGCCGTCACGTGGCTGGCTCTGGAAAAAGGCGTGCCGCCGCTCGACGCGGGGCGCGTGCAGCAGTTGCTGCATTTCACCGAGATGGAATGCGGCGTGCGCGACGGCGAATCGACCATTCTGCTTGACGGGGTCGATCCCACGCCGCACCTCGTTTCGGAGGCCGTGAATGGCAATGTCTCCGCGATTGCCAGCATTCCCGATGTCCGCCGTTTGCTCGTGAAGAAGCAGCGGGCCTATGCTTTCGACTACGATGTCGTCATGGAAGGCCGCGACATTGGCTCCGCTGTGTTTCCCGAGACGCCTTACAAGTTCTACATCGACGCCTCCGCCGAAGTGCGCGCGCTGCGCCGCGCCAGGCAGGGCTTGCAGGATTCCATCACCTCGCGCGACAAGCAGGATTCCACGCGCCGCGCGTCGCCGCTCATCATCGCCGAGGATGCGCACGTGATCGACAGCTCGAACCTGACCGTCGAGGGCGTGACCGGCGAGATTTTTGGGCGTTTAAAGCAAAAGGGGCTGCCGCTGGGCGAGTTGTAGCGATGGGCGGCTGGTATCGCTTCGGCTACATCACGGCGTTCATCATTGGGAAGACGCTTTTCGCCTTCAAGGTGGTGCATCGCGAGCGGATCATTGAGACCGGCGGCGCCATCCTCGCGATGAATCACGAGAGCTATCTCGACCCGCCGCTGGCCGGCATCGCCTGCCACCGCGAACTCTTCTATCTCGCCCGGAAAACGCTGCTCCAGTGGCCGATCCTCGGCCCGATCCTGCCAAAGATGAACGTCATTCCCGTGGACCAGGACCGCGCGGACATGAGCGCGCTTAAAACGGTCATCAAACACGTCCGCGCCGGCAAAGCCACCGTGATTTTTCCCGAGGGGGCACGGACACTCGATGGGAACCTGCAACCCGCGCAACCCGGCCTGGGGCTCGTCATTGCCAAGACCCTCGCCCCCGTCGTCCCGATGCGCATTTTCGGCGCGCACAAGGCCTTCCCTCGCGATGGCAAGCCGCGCCCCTTCACGCCCATTACGCTTGTCGTCGGCGAGCCAATGTTTTTCACGAAGGACGATCTCACAGGCGGAGGCCGCGAGCTTTACCAGCGGCTGAGCGAGCGTGTGATGGAACGGATCGCCGCCATCCAATATGAGCAACCATAATTCGGTCGGCCTGCGAGACCCGGCTCTATGCACCATACCGAGATCGTATGATCTGACAGACTAGGTAAAGTAGCTTGCGCTGCATTTCAATTCTCATACACTGATTCTGTGGACACCAAAGTTTACAAAGCAAAACGAGGCAAGACCGGTTGCTCAGTCACGGTGAACGACCAACCGCTGACTTTGGCAGAACCCACCGAAGATGAAGACGTTTTCCCCGGCGCGAGACACTTCGCTTGGGGTGATGACTCGGAGGCATCGCGATATTTAGCTTTCTGCATTCTCTACGATTATGCCAACGCAGAGTTGGCGCATGCATTTTGCGACAAACTTCATGCAGACTTTATCAAACAGTTAAGAGAGGATGAGTGGCAAATTACAAATAAGGAACTCGACGAAGGGATTCACTTCTGGGGTGAAATGATGCGGATAGCCCCGCCGGTTGTGGCAGGAGAGCCGCTGAAAAGGATAACGATTCCCCCTTTTATTTACCGCGCCTTCATCAAGCGAGTTAAGCTTCCGGGGGGGCAGGTCAAGCCAGAGGAAGTTGACGAGGCAATTAAGAGGCTCGCCGAAAGGCGGGCGAGTGACGACATTTCATCTGTTGTTGCGGAGGCATCACCCGAATGCGCTCCCTCGATACGCCCAGCGCAATAGCGGGAAATGGCCAGACAGAGGTCAGCGGACTACGACATCAGTGTCTTCATCAACTGCCCATTCGACACTAACTACAAATACCTTTTCGATGCGTTGATCTTCGCCGTGCAGGACTGCGGCTTCATCGCTCGATGTGCCTCGGAGATTCGCGATGTAAGCCGGGGTCGAATCGACAAGATATTTGAAATCATCTCCGAGTGCCGCTTCGGCATTCACGATATTTCACGGACAGAGCTTGATGCTGTGTCCCAATTGCCACGCTTCAATATGCCGTTGGAGTTGGGAATTTTTCTGGCCGCCAAATACTTCGGAAACAGATCGCAGCAGGACAAGATCTGTCTGGTGATGGATCGGGACGAACATCGGTATCAAAAGTTTTGCTCCGACTTGAAAGGTTATGACATCGACACGCACAATGGCGATGCGCGGACGGCTGTGATACGCGTTCGCGATTGGCTTCGGACCGAAGGCCGGCAGTCCGCTTGGTTGCTTCCGAGCGGTTCAAGGCTTTTCGAAAGATACGAAGAGTTCCTCAGGGAATTGCCTGCACTCTGCGATCAGCTCAATCTCAACTCGAGGGAGTTGATCTTCGCAGATTATACCAAGTGTTGCGCTGCGTGGCTGGGCGATCATCCAAGAGATGCTGAGAGGCAATCGAATGGGTGATAACCGAGTTTTGTCCCGAAAGTCCTCGGTTCCATTTCCGAGAGCATTTGCGTCTCGTTAGCCAGTCCAGAGCACCACAAACGGAAATAATCCGCCGACGAGCAGCCGGAAACTCTACCAGGGACCCAGCAAGCGCGTGATGGAACGGATCGCCGCCATCCAATACGAGCGGCCGTGATCCGCCTCAGAGTCCCGTCATCCCATTCGCCGCCAATTCATCCAGCGTGAAGGTGCGCCGGCGACCGGTCTGTCGATGGCGGAAGGCGATGGCGTGCCAGCCGATCATGCGCTCCGGCTCGTAGAGCGACGCGCCGATGCGAATAGGCTGGTGCGTGAGGATACGGTGGATGACTTGCTCGTAGCGCGAGCGCGGCAGCGTGCGATGCGTACGGCGATTCCAGTCGATCCCGCGGCCAGCGTCTTCGTAGCGCGACGGACGCGTGGGGAAGTCGAGCAATGAGCGGGCGCGACCGGCGAGGACCTCGAAGACGTGGGTAAAAGCGTCGCCGTCGGTGACGGCGCGAATCGCGTCGCGGAAAGGGTAAGCGATTTCGAGCGCGATTTGGCGGAGGCTGCGGACGCGTCCATCGATCAAGCGCCAGTCGGGCGCGTTGACATCCGCGGCGAACGGATTGCGTGGAAAGCAGAACGGGCGGGCGAGGAAGCCCTGGCGCGAGGTGTGCTTGCACGGCGTGAATCCCGCGATGACGGGAATGCCGCGTCGCCTTAATTCTGCGACGCTGTGGATCGGCCACTTCAGAACAGCGAGGATGATCCCGGTGATGAGCGAGGCGGTGGCGATCATCAGATCCGGGTCGGGCGTGAAATCGGCAGTGACTTCGAGCCGGTCCCCGCGCGGGCGCACGCCGACGCCGGTGCTGAGCTTGTTTGCCGCGAGCAGCATGACCGGCGGGTGGAGCAGGTAGGTGAGCATACGCGCGGCCTGCCGCAGAGGGGCGGCGCTGAGCGAGCGCTCGACGGGCACGGAGACATTGTAATGGGTGCTGAAGCCTTCGAGCCGCAATCGCTGGCCATGGGCTGTTTCCCAGGCATCGAGTTCGCCGCGGATGAATTCGATTTGTTCCCAGAGGGTGCGCCCGGCGCGCACCGCGCACCCGGCCTCGATCTCGATGATCGGCGTCGCTACTTCAATGACGCCCGTGTCAAAATAGACCGCGCCGCCGACCGG
>Ga0206969_1153_pt1 | contig 18173 bp, 16 predicted proteins | sample Alteio_BWOrgHeat_87_FD_153256 | JGI IMG/M metagenome (GOLD analysis project Ga0206969, IMG submission 153256) | Enriched cells from forest soil in Barre Woods Harvard Forest LTER site, Petersham, Massachusetts, United States -... | ecosystem: Environmental > Terrestrial > Soil > Temperate forest >... | reverse complement strand
GACCATTGGGCGTTGTTTCGTAGCTGCCGTATTCTATCATTGCTTTGGGGCCATTGGATGCACGGGTAGTGAGCTGGCAGGAGCGCATGGTGCTATCAGATTTATTGTAGGCTATGCGTTGCAGGTAGCTGCTGTCTTCCACGTCTATTATCCACGAGCCGCCAAAGATCGCGGCATCTTTAATTACCCCGTCCCTTACGGGTTCACCAATGAGCAGGTTCTGCATCGATGAAAAATCGACCTTTGCTGGCAGTATTTTTGCGGCCTGGCTTATGGGTATCAAGGTCACCTCGTTCTCCATCTGGTTAACGAAGATGATGCTGTCCGGCGTTATGTATATCCGCGCCACGGGTTTCATTCCTCCCAGCGCGGTAATGGCTATCCATATCAGGCTATCTTTTCGTATCTTGAAGTGCGCCGTAACTTCCGCTTTATTGTCCGGCGTTTCGAAGTGTACCTTCGCCTTGCCAGAAAACGTTTTAAATGACAGGCGCGATCTCCATATAGGGGTAACTTCTTCCACCAGCCTGTTTACACGGGGCGTATCAATAACCTTCACAACAGTATCTGGCACATAAGGCTGTGGTAAAATAACAGGCGAAGCAGATGAAAATTTACCGCTTGTATCCGTAGCCGCTTTCTGCCAATCGTAACTCTTAGCTTTTTTACCCGCCACCAATCTATGAAAAGAACAGGAGGTAAACCCGCACAACATTATACTGAGTAAAACACCACCAAAAAATCTATTCATACAATTTCCCTTCACTTATTTTTTTGTCTATTTGTGGATCGTCACTGCCTTTTTGTTTGCTTAGTTTCCAGTTCTGTATAGCCTTGTCTTTTTCATTGAGTTTGAAATATACATCGCCAAGATGGTCATACAAGGTGCCATCGGCATTGGCGCCAAAAAGGTCTATAGCCCGCTGTATAAAGGTTTTAGCCTTTTCATAATCGCCCTTCTTATAGAGTATCCAGCCATAAGTATCTAAGTACGTTGCTTCGCCCGGGTTCAGTGTCAGCGACTTTTTCGACATGCGCTCTGCTTCGTCAAGCTTCATGCCGCGAACGGAGAGGTAGTAGCTATAGTTATTCAAGACAGAGACATTATCAGGGTCTATCGCCAACGCTTTCTCATACGTCTTATCAGAGAGGTCGTCCTGCTTGCTATTGTGGTAAATTTCAGCCAGGAACGAGTATAAAGCGGCCAGTTTTTCTTTATTGTTGTCCGGGGCTATATCTATAGCGCGGTTAATGGCTTTTACCGCAGCCGGATACTCCTTTTTATAATTATGGGCAAGCGCATTAAAGTAATGGCCGTCCGTTTGGTTGGGGAATAACCGTGTAAATTTCTCACTGTACTTTATTAACGAATCAGCATACTGCGGCGTAGAATAATTGCCCAGGAATTTCAGCCACACATTAAAGTCACTTGGCTTCACTTGTAAAGAACGTTTATAAGCCCAGGCTGCACTATCTGGCTGCCGGCTTATTTCCTGGCAGGCGGCATAGTCCACAAGCACCTGCGGGTCCATAGGGTGCTGCGCCAAAAGTTGGCGTACCACCGGCATACCCTGCACCCTGACGGCAGAATCAGTTTGCAAACTCTGGAAAAATGCAGCCATCATATCCAGTTGCGTTTCGGCGTCAAGCCCTTCATTAAGGATCGCCTTTTTTGCATAAACAGTATAAGAAGCTGTATCGCCCAATACAAGATAATGGTCTGCCAGTCCCAGTTCTATATAAGGATCGGTAGGCAGTAGTTTTCGGGCGTTATCATATACTTCAGTGGCTTTTGCAGGCAGCTTATTGTTGTCGTACAAGTCGCCCAATATTTTATAATACCGCCCGTTCTTCGGTTCATTGCTTATCAGTTCCCTTATCACATTGGCAGCCTTTTCCACTTCATTCATTTTCAGGTATAGCTGCATTTTGTGCGTCATCAGATCTTCTTCTGGTCCTTCCTGGGCAATTGCCTTGTCTAAGAAATTTAATGCCTGTTGGTAATTTTTTGCGTGTTCGTAATATTCCGCAGCCATCAATGGGTAATCCCTGTCTTCGGGGTCAGCCTGCGCCAGGTCGCCCATTATTTTAGCCGCCTCCGCAAACGCATCACGGTCGGCAAGTATGGTTGCATATTCCTCCTGGTACCATTTATTTTTTGGGTCGATAGCTATTGCCTTCTTAATATATTCTTCGGCCTTAACTATTCTTTTTCCATTGTAGCTTATTTTGGCCAGCTCATAATATGCATCAGAAACCTCCGGCCTCAATGCCACAAACTGCTCATACAAGGCGGTTGCCCCGCTGTCATCGTTGCGCATTTTTGCCTTTGTAGCGTCAAAGTAGAGTTCATCAGACTTTGCATTTCTTCCCGCCTTCGACATTTCCAGGGTGTCATCGGGCGCCTGCCCGTAGGCACAAGAGGAAGCGCCTGCCGTTGCCAACAAAAGAAAAACGTATATAATCAAAAAGGGTAGTCTCATATTTGCGTTGAAAAGTCGCCGAGGCTTAGTTCCTTAGGCTTATCTATGTAAGTTACGTTTTTTCCCAGGATAGAAATGTCAATTTGCGCATTTTTAACAACCGTGTTTGCCTGGATAATGCTGTTAACAATGCGGGAATCTTCGACCACCGATCCCTTTTCAAGAGACACATGCGGGCCGATAACTGAGTTTTTAACAACCACATTTTCCCCTACATAACAAGGCGGAATGATGACGGAATGCTCAATGGTAGCCGACGATGATACAAGCTGTTCCTTATCTTTCTTGATCTCTAATATCCGTTCATTTGTATAAATAGCTCCGTTCTTGTTGCCGCAATCAAACCATTCTTCTACCTGGCCGGTATAAAATTTAACGCCGCTCCGCAGCATATGCTCCATCGCGTCTGTGATCTGGTATTCGCCTTTAAGCACTATGTTTTCATCTATCAGGCGTTGAAGTTCCTTTTTAAGTCCTTCGCCATCCTTAAAGTAATAAACGCCAATAATAGCCAGGTCTGATACAAAGTGCTCAGGCTTTTCCACAAATGCCTCTATTTCTTCCTTGTCATTGAGCTTCACTACACCATAGGCGCGGGGGTCTTCAACTTTGTATGTCCAAACAATTGCTTCCTTAGTATTGTCAATGCTGAACGCCGCTTTAAATAAGGTATCGGCAAAGGCGATGAATACATTCCCGGTAAGCGTATCGCCGGCACACAAAATAGCATGGGCAGTACCCTTTGGCTCTTCCTGGTAGCATATTTTGCCTTTTGCCCCAAGCATTTCTGCAACGTTGCAAAGATGGGCTTCCACATCCTTACCGAAAGCTGGGCCGATTACGAAAGCGATCTCCTCCACTTTTTCATTGCAGGTAGCCATTATGTCCTCTACCAGGCGCTGCACAACCGGCTTACCGGCTATGGGCAACAATGGTTTTGCAGTGGTAAGGGTATGCGGGCGCAATCTTTTACCCATCCCCGCCATTGGAATAATTATGTTCATAAAGTTTTTTTAGTTCTAAGTGCCTGTAGGTGTTCCACACCCTTTTTCCTCCGCTCTCCGCCCCGTTTCTTCGCTCATAACTAGGTGTCCCACACCTTTTTCTGGTGTGGGACACCTATGTGCAATAAGAGCATTTTTACTTTTTACTTTGCTTATTACTTTATCCCGGAATGCCCGAATCCTCCTGCCCCCCTATCCGTTTCTTCTAATTCTGCAACACTTTCCCACACCACACTTTCATATTTCGATACGATCATTTGGGCTATGCGTTCGCCATCAGCAATTACCTGCTCCTCGCCCGAAAGATTTATTATTGCCACCATTATTTCACCCCTGTAATCGCTATCTATAGTGCCGGGTGCATTCACCACGGTTAATCCTTTTTTTATTGCCAGTCCGCTCCTGGGTCGTATCTGTGCTTCAAAACCCGCCGGGAGCGCAATATACAAGCCAGTAGGCACTAATTTTCGTGCCATTGGCTGCAACGTTACAGGCTCCGGCAGCCACGCCCTTAGGTCCATTCCGCTCGATCCTTCCGTTTGATAAGCGGGGAGCATATGTGGCGATTTATTAATGATCTGAACCTTCACTTCCATAATGAGGGCGCAAAGGTAAGGAATGAAGACAGAATAAATTCCACCATAATGTGAAAAACCTGTGGGTTGCAGGAAATATGGACTGATATTTGCTCTACGGATTTGGTAAAAACTATTAACTTCACACCTTCACACGGGATAAATATGAAAAATATACTTACCACTTGCATCGTAGCCGTTTTGGTTGTCTCGGGATGCACTAAACAAAGTAGTGATCCTACGCCTGTGATGAATGCCACCATCAACAGCCAGCCGTTCTCTGCGCTTGGCCCCGGTATCACTGCCACCACGAAGGGCAGCATGACCACTATTACCGGTCAGAATGCTGTTAATCCGGGCAGTACAACAAACACTACCATAGCATTGACTATGCCGGTTGACACGGGCACTTTCGTAATTGGGGGTATTGCAAACGCCATATTAATTTCATCTTCCACCGGCGTAACTGGTGCTTTTGCCAGTTCAGGTACCATCGTCGTTACTAACAAAACCGCAAGCATCCTGCAGGGAACTTTTAACTTCACCTGTGAAGATGCGAATAGGAATGCGGTGGTAACCACCGGCCAGTTTACCGCTAAGTACTAAGCAGCCGCTTTGTTGATTTACTGATAGGTGTCACATATTTTGTAACATACGCAATGAGCCACACAAGTTCGATGGGCGATGCCCATCGCTAATAGATATCGCCCCTGTAGGGCTGCCCGTATGGTTGTCCGAAACCCTTTTTAATAAGTGACGTTGGCGAAATAAATACCACTATTTGGCGAAGTTATTTTTCTTTTATGCTAGGCACAAAATCCGCGAATAGTGAGCTATTTAAGGACTTTTGGGACGAAGCAGAAATGGAAAAGAACAAGTCAAATGGTGGCATTTATTTTGTCATCGTCACTAAATGCACAAAACTATGCCGTGTAAAGTATTACTTTTAAAGTGCAGGACACTTATCAATGATGTATACTTCTCGCCGCATAAGTTTGTGCAATGATAAACGGGCAAGCCCGATAGGGCTTAAATGATGAATAGCCACCGGTGAAGCCGGTGGGAAAATAGATGTGGTCATTGAACCCCGGCGGGGTTCAACTGGTATAACCCTGAAGACTCCGGGTTGCACCCGGAGCTATTCACATTAAAGCCTTCCAGGCTTTTTAAATTCAATGCACATTTTTATCCGGCGTATAGTATAAATAAAAAAACAAGGTTAAAAAGTCTGTGCTTTTTAACCTTGTTCTGAACAATTAAAACACTTATGAAGCCCTTACAACCCTTACACATGTAAGTGCGGCTATCTGGTCTTCTTTCCTCTTTGCCTTACGCATTTTCCTTGCAGTTCTTCTGTAAACCCTTTTAGATACTTCCTTGTAGCTTTTTTTACCGCTTCCTGGATAGTAGCCACCGTATTGCGATTCCTTTTCTACATCTATACTGGTAGGTATGTTAGCTTCCTGGCCCTGGCACACACGAAGATGGTCATCCGGAGTAGTCACAGTAACTTTATAAGTTTCGGGGTTTGATTCTACCCTGTTTGTTGAGTTAAGCAACAATGGGCTTGAAGGGTAAGCATCTGGTATATCGCCGTTGGTGTTTGCGGCCATATGCCTGTGGTGCTTCTTGTGATAATAGATATATACATTGTCTGTACTCGTCACCGCATCGGCCACAGTTACCTCCTTAGGGTCGCCGGTAAGAGTCACAGGTACATTCAGGCAGGCAGTTTTGTTCACAGGGCTTTGTTTTGGAAAGAATGCATTACCACATTTAGCGAGTATGTACAATTGGCAGGTAGGGCCGCCAGCGGGAGAGGCGATCTTCCACGATTTTACTCCGTTGGGGTCATCGAGCATGAGCTTACAGTATATTGAGTTGTAAGCGCCGCTGCCCATATTACCTTCGGTACCTGCCGGCAGATATGCCATGCTGATCGAGGATTCATCAAGGTCTTTCGCGCCATTGGCATAGCCTATCTCCATCAGCATATTGTTTAGCTGGGCCATTCCCCGTTTATCGGTATTATTTCGCTCTGTTCGTTTTATGGCCTCATACACCTGCCTGGCAGAGGTCATGTTGCGCATAAACGTAAACTCCGGGTTACTGCCCAGTGCGCGGATCACTTTTGGCGACCCGGATACGTCATCGAATTTGTAGATGGGATTGTTCTTGCTGCAATCCGTTTGCCCGAAGGCTGTTGCGGCTGCAAAACACGCGGAAATTAAAATTAGTTGTTTCATAGTAGTTGGTTTTAGTTTAAAAATCATTTCATTTTTACTACCAACTCTATAAAGATAGTGCCACAACCCCCGCGGCTACTTTGCCACACACTTTGGAGGTTGCTACATAGGCCACAGCGCAATGCGTATCCACTACATATTCAGCACCGAACTGAAACGTTAAAAAACAAGAATAACTATTGAGAATGCCGCCCGGTCATGGCAGCTGCGGCTATTTTTAAAAACTATCGGGAAAAAAGTGCTTAAATGGAGGCTTGTAACTCATGGGATATGATGTCCACCCATTTTTTTTGTTCCGGGATATTGGTGCCGTGAGTGGTTTCGCGCTCATAGGCCTGCTGGCGGGCTTCGTATTCCTCGCTTATTTCATTATAAATATTCATCAATGCCTGCTTCATATTGGCAGTATTGGTATCGAACCCGTTCATCCGCTCGCGGAGTTTGCGGGTGTATATTTCGCATAGGTCGAAATGGCCCTGCTCATGCTCTAATATCTGCGGCATTTTAGCGTCGGCTCTCACCCACGATTTATTGATGTAAAAGTTGTTATACACCTTTATTGTCGGCTTGGCACCTGGGCAGGTGTTGGTGGTGCTGAACCCTATACCGCAATGGGTAGCGGCGGCACACTCATCCACAATAGCATCTACCGGGCCACGGAAATCGTCCCACGATAGCTTGTTATGTTCACTCCATTGGAATTTGGCAACTGAAGCAACGCTGGTAGAAGCCGTTGCTGGCTGATCCTGACTTTTCAGATCCCTACTCTCTTTTCCATCCTTACCGAAAACCGCAAAACTTTGCGCACAAACAAATACCCCAAGAAAAATAGCATATACACAACTCTTAACTGCACAAACCATTTATGCCGTGTTTTTAGTGATTAAAAATGAAATAATTTACATAAAAGTACGGAAAAGAAATACAATAAAACAAATTTGTCACTAAAAATTTACAAAACTTTCTTGATGAAAAAGAGGCTATTTTGATCGGTTGTTGTAACTGGTTTTTTATCAATAACTTGTGATTGCATTTTGGCCCAGCTAGATAATTTCAAGTGAAATGCTTGTGGCAAATCGCCTACAAATAATCCCGGTACCGAATTGCATATAGACCATATCATTGCCTGGGATAAAGGCGGTGAAACAGTCTTTGAAAATTTGCAGACATTGTGTTCTGTTTGTAATATTGGGAAAAGCAATTTGGACTATAGTTTGTAATTCAAGCTGGTTATTTAAATTTGTAAAAAACTTGTTTTATGGGAATGGTATATGCTGACGTAGAGCTAATTAATGGACTTGATGAAGAATTTGCCCGGCGCCACATTATAGGTGAAGATGAGGTAAAAAGGTTCCCGGTAAATATCTTAGTTGATTCGGGTTCGTATATGCTCGCCATTAATGAGCATATACAGGAATACTTGCAATTACCGGTTGTGGATACTAAAAAAGCACAAACGGCAGACAATCGTATTATAAATTGCGATGTAGTGGCCCATATTGTTTTATTATTTCAAAACCGCAGGTTTACCGGGAGCGCAATGGTATTGCCCGGAGATGCAGAACCATTGCTGGGCACAATACCTTTGGAAGAAATGGATGTGTTGATCCATCCTTTGAAACAAGAATTGATCGTTAATCCTGAACATCCTTTATACGCACAGCTAAAATTAAAATGACCATTACAGTATGATTGATAACAATGAAACAATCGTCAGTAACGAAGAAACACTTGCAAGAATAAAAAAGCTATTTCCAGATTTGGAAATAACTATTGAGCCTGCATTAAACAATGCTAAGGGCAGCGCTAATCCAAAAAAAACTTGCTGATATGAAAAAGATACTCAGCAAAGCCAAGTTCCCTTTACCAATGCGGTAATCTATCCCATTGCCACAACCACTTTCCCTTAAAATTCAGAAAGTAAAATGTTTTGATTATTTTTACTGTTATGATCAAGGAATTAATGTTGGCGGGTGTGTTAATAACTGCGTGCAACACCGTTGACGCCCAACCCTGGATGCCTTCGGTGGCAGGTCCGGTGAAATATGCCGATGTCGTAAAAGGCTATTCTATGAAAGGTGAGGCAGATAATAGCCGAGAGGAGAAAGATGCCAAACAAAATGGCGAGGAGCGGGAAGGGGCGGATCATTTGTTTGAAAAATGGTGCTGGTATTGGCGGCAGCACTTAGATAAGGACGGGTACATAGTGCCGCCTGTAAGAACACTCAATTCGTGGCTAAAATATGCTGAACAGAACGGATTGAATAATGGTGCAGCACGCACCACGGCTCCAAATCCTTCAAACTGGGTTTTCCAGGGGCCTCATCTTTCAGCCGGGGGATATTCTGGCATTGGCCGCATAAATGTTGTGGCGTTCGACCCCGTTGATTCTAATACTTTTTATGTAGGCAGCCCGGCGGGCAGTACCTGGAAGACAACTGACGGTGGCCACACATGGGCCTCGTTGTATGATTTTCTGCCAACCCTGGGCGTGGCGGATATTAAGATAAACCCTGCAAACAGGAATACCATTTATGTGGCCACGGGCGATGGGGATGCGGGGGATACGTATAGCTCGGGGGTTATTGTTTCGCATAATGGCGGCGCTTCCTGGCTAACTACCGGCATCAGTTGGGCGCCTACTGACTATAATAATGCGCGGTCCATACTGATCAATCCGCTGGATACCAATTCGATGATCCTGGGAACAAATATGGGCATCTATAAAACAAATGATGCAGGCGCCACATGGACGCACCCCGCGCCAGGAAACTTCAAGCAGATATTATTCAAACCCGGAGATACCACTACTGTGTATGGGTCAATTTATACCGATACATCCTGCCAGATAGTCCTTTCAATAGACGGAGGAGTGACCTGGAACCCAGTAACCAGTTTTACAGATGCACAGCGGATAAACCTGGCGGTTTGCCCGGCGAGCCCGACTACCGTAATGGCGCTTGCGTCAAATTATTCATCGGGGCTTGAAGGAATATATAATTCTACAAACAGCGGGGCCAGTTATACAGCCGTTTATACGGATGACACATCTTGTGACAAAGAACTCCTTGGGTGGGATATGGTGTTGCCAACATCATCTTGTGGCGGACAAGGGTGGTATGACCTGTGTATTGCGATGAACCCCACAAACGCATCGGAAGTGACAATAGGCGGCGTAAATACCTACTACTCATCGGACGGAGGTATAACATGGACAATAGCCAATGGCTGGTATGACAACGGTACCGGTATGTCCATAGTACATGCCGACAAACATTGCCTCGCCTATAGCCCACTGACAGGCGGCCTTTTTGAGACTTGTGACGGTGGCGTATATAAAAATTATGGGCCACTTACATCGGCATGGACTGATCTTTCAAGCGGGCTTTGCGTGACAGAATTTTACCGCAATGCAGTGGATGATGGTGTGTCATTTTGCATAGGCGGCTGCCAGGACGACGGCACTAAAATGATAAACGGTGGTGTGTCCTCAGACCTGACAGGCGGCGATGGAATGCAACCGCTCATTAATTACGGGGACCCGGCCGATATATTTTATTGCACTTCGCAAAACGGCTATATCAATATGACCCGCGACGGCGGCGCCAGTTACCATGGCATAACGGATACACTTCACAGTTCAGGGGGCTGGGTGAGTCCTTATCTTATAGATCCTACCGATACCGCAACGCTTTTGCTTGCTTATAAGAATGTTTATGTAACACACAATAATGGTGTTTACTGGACAGCGATCTCACCCGTGTTTGATACCAATTCAAATATCAATTACCTGGTGATGGCCCCTACAAACACAAACTATATTTATGCCGAGCATGATGATTATAACATCTGGAAATCGGTGCTGCACTATACAACAGATTATGGCGTAACCTGGGATACTATTCATGTGCCGTTCACTAACTTTATTTCCGATATCGCTGTTGACCCGAAGAATGAAAAACACCTTTGGGTTACTGTGAGCGGGTACGGAACGGATAAAGTATATAGTTATGATCTTGCCACCAACACCTGGGTTAATGAAAGCGGAACATTGCCCGACCTTCCTACAGATTGTATTGTGGTAGATAAAGTATCGCTCACAAAATATATTGGCACTGATGCTGCGGTCTTTTACCGAGATACCGCTATGGCCAACTGGGCACTGTTTGATGCTCATTTACCCCACGTTCACGTTTACGACCTTAATATCAATTACGCTACCGGCGAAATATGGGCTGCCACTTTTGGCAGGGGCATGTGGAAAAGCATAAAGGCCGATAATCCGCCGAGGCTTGGTGTGAACCAATTGCAGCAGCCAGTTCTTACCGTGTCGCCCAATCCTGCCCATGCCTTCGTAACTATATATACTACCAACTGGGAATTAAGAAATGGCGAAGTAGCTGTAAAACTCATTGCAGCCGATGGGAAAACAGTCTTAAGCAATAGTGCCATTTTTGATGCCAGCGGAAACCTGAGGTTAAACACATCGGCCTTGTCGCCAGGGTTCTACATTTGTGAGGTGAGCAATGGTCAAGTTATAAGCCACGCAAAAATCGTGGTTTATTAGCGGGGGCTCTTAATTTGAGTGACGTCGGGCGGGCCATGTGGCATTTAATTGTGCTAAGGGTTGCGCGCTATTTAAACCGAATAGAATTGTCTTTAAACGGTCGTGATAAAAATCTGTCAACGGTACTGTTAAACAATTCCGGGTTAAAGGTGGAAACCTTGTGTACTTCGCCGGGGAAAATGCTCAGGTTAGCATTCGGGATATGCTTGTAAATAAACAAAGTGTGCTCTTCCCTTATTACATCCCTGTCGCACGACATCACCAATACCGGAACCTTTATCCTGCCCAGTTCTGCACCCGTTATATGTGGTTGAAATTCCATGAGCCGGTAACGTTGCCGTTCCACATACCAGTTTTTGGTTGTGTCCTTTTTGGCCAGCATTTCTTCCGCTCTTATTCTTTCCCGTGTTACGTCGGCCACTGATTCTGGAAACAGAGCGGTAGAGTCCGGCCACATGTTGGCGCCAAAGGCAATGATCTTTTTCAGATGTTGCGGATAATATATGCCCATCAATAAGGCTACAATGCCACCATCGCTCCTGCCCAAAACGTTTACCGAATCAAGGTTCATTTTTTCAATGAACTTTGCCATATCATCTGCCATGCCGATATAGGTCAAGGAGTCTCTTCCCATTTCCGACTTCCCCCGGCCCCGGCAATCCACTGCGATCACTTTGTATTTTTTTGAGAAATAGTCTATCTGCGGTCTATGGCCTTTTATACCCGTCCCGTTTCCATGTATCAGCAGCAATGGCTCCCCGGCTCCATATTCCTCGTAATAGAGGTTCACGCCGTTGATGCGGACGTATTTACCCACGGCCTTGTTATTGCCATAGGGAATCGTCTGCCCGAAAACAGTCAACGACGAAGCTAAAAACAAGACAAATATCAGCAGGTTGCTTTTCATTCAATTCGGCGTTTATTTTGTCATCGTCACTTAACTAATCCCTGTTACCGAAGAATACCCTGTAGATAAAGAGGATAACGATTACGCCGAGAATAATACCGATCCAGTTCCAGTGTTGCATAACGTTTTTCTTTGCAAAGTATAAATATTATTATTCTTTTGCAAACTGACCGCCTGATGCACAAATATTTAGATCCAGCGCCCCATCTTAAAGGTATCCTTTACAATTGGCTGCGCCACACTGGCATTTTAGCTTTCCGTCATGGTGGGTGGGGCCATAATTGCAGGTAAGTTCCTCGCCCCTTTTTATATTACGCAACGCATAGAACTCCACATGGTTATAGGCTACGCGCATATAGGTGTTGGGGTCGCAACCGTGGTTTATGTATTTAAGGCCCGTGGCATCAGCGCTGGCATCAAGGGCATAGCCATTCCCAAACTCTACCATCGCTATGCGCTTCACTTTGCTTGCTCTTTTCCTTGCTTCTTTCAGTGTTATTATCTCGCCATCCATCGTACCCAGCTTTCGCCGGGCGGGTATCTGTTCCAGTGCATAGCTGCCTGTCCCATCAATTTTGCTTGGCTTGCTTTCTAGTGAAAAATTTACTGGCATATTGTCATTTCAGGTTGAATTAATACGTTCAGGCGTGGTTCATCAAACGCTACTTTGTTGGGGCTGGTATCATTGATTCGGTTTTGTATGGCTTGAAGTACCGCATTACTGAGAGGCCGAAGAAAGAGACATTGCTTGCTGATTCCCTGCCGCTATAGAAATACTGGCCGAAATATATATTGAAGTGCAGCAACGGGCTAAAGGCATATTCGATGCCCGATGTGACCTCAGTTACAAGTGTCTCTTTGGCGTTGAAGATAAAGCCTATACCGGGTGTGATGGTGTTTGTGAACTTGCCTTGCTGAAAGATGTTGAGGTTAGGGCGGATCTCTAAGTAGATAGTAGTGTCCTTACCCACATTCTTTCCCAGGCTTGTTTTACCAATATCTGCGCCGAGGCTGAACACATCCCACTGCCTGCCAACTTCGAACGAGAGATTCGATTTTTCGGCCAGCGTCCCTGGACTATTAGTAATGCTAGGTACGAAAGATATGTAGGTTTGCGAGCTACACTGCATCGTGATGAAAATTAATAGTATTGCTACTGCGAGGCTGATTTTAGGCATGTGGCGCTATTGCTTAGTTGCCTCAAATGTAATAGATGATGCGCCTGATTTTCTAATAATTCTTTAACTTTTTTATAGCTTGTTTTAACTTTTTTCTATTATCAACTGGCAGTAAATTTGACATACAAAATACAGAAAAAACATTTTTAGCTATGAGGAACAAACTGATCCCGGTCATTCTAACAGCTGCAGTTACATCTGTAATGACCATGTTGGGCGTAGCCCATTTTCAACACAACACACCTTATTTCGGCGTGGCGGAAAGCGCCCAAAAGATGCCGGTGCATTATACCGGCTTAAATGGCAGTGTAGCTGCCAATGGCGGAGCGGTAAACTTTGAGGCGGCCGCCGAATCATCGGTAAAAGCGGTGGTCCATATCAAAGCTACCACACAAGCCCGCACGGTGATAGGGACCCGCAATGATATGTTCAGCCAGATGTTCGGGCCACAGCAATATTATATTCCTGCCCAGCAGGAGTCTGGCTCTGGTGTTGTTATTTCGCCCGATGGCTATATAGTGACCAACAATCACGTGGTAGAAAATGCCAGCGAAGTAGCGGTAACATTCAATGACCGTTATACGGCTAAGGCAAAGGTAGTAAGCACTGACGCCGGCACCGATATTGCCGTGCTGAAAGTAGAAGGAAATAAGAGCCTGGACTATATGCAGTTTGGCAACAGCGATGAGGCTAAATTAGGCCAATGGGTATTGGCAGTTGGTTACCCACTTTCGCTTGATGCGACTGTTACAGCAGGTATTATCAGTGCTAAGGGCCGGTCGATAGGCATAAACAAATCACAGTCGTCATCTGCCATAGAGTCATTTATACAGACAGATGCGGCAGTAAACCCCGGAAATAGTGGCGGGGCACTGGTAAATACCTCCGGCCAACTGATAGGCATAAACTCAGCCATAGCCTCTCCTACCGGCTCTTATGCAGGCTACTCCTACGCTATACCTGCCAATATTGTACGTAAGGTGGTTAACGATATGATGAAGTATGGGGCCGTGCAGCGGGCCTATATGGGCGTAGAGTTCTTTGACAGCAGGACCGCAACACCGGAACAAATGACACAGCTTGGCCTTGATAAGACCCCGGGCGTTTACCTGACACGAGTATTGGCGAAAAGCGGCGCGGCAAAGGCAGGCTTGCAGAAAGGGGATTTCATTACAAGTATAAATGGCGTTGCCGTAAATAACGAACCTGAACTGAAAGGGCAGATAGCCCACTTCCAGCCGGGAGACAATATTAGCGTTGCCTATACCCGCGATGGCAAGAATTACAATGCAACCGTAGAACTTACCAACCTGAAAGGCACCGTGGAGATAATGAAAGCCGAAAGTTCACTGAAACTAATGGGGGCCTCTTTCAGGGCGCTGAGCGACGATGAGCGGGCTAAGTATAATGTAGGAGGCGTAATGGTTACCGACCTAACTAATGGCCCGATAACCAAGCAAACGCAAATGCATAAGGGCTTCGTCATTACCAGCGTGAATAACGAGGCGGTAAATACCGTTGATGACCTGGAGCAGGCTATGGGCAATAAAACATTGCAAATAGCCGGTTTCTACCCGGGTTACCAGGGCATGTATTATTACGGGATAAACAACGAGCAGGATCTTGAGCGAATGGAATAAAGGCAAACAGGATAGTTTGTGATAGGTAGTGTGTGATTTAATAGAATGAGGCATCGGATTCTTCCGATGCCTCAGTTGTTTATCCACTAATGCAATTACGAAGTTTGTACTTTTTCTTACTCAGCAGATTCGGCGAAGTATTTGTGGAAATACGGGATCGTTTCTATGCCTTTGTAGTAGTTGAAGATGTCGTACTTCTCATTTGGCGAATGAATGTTATCATTATCCAGCCCAAAGCCGAGGAGTACGGTCTTTAACCCTAAGGTCTTTTCAAAAAGGGCCACTATGGGTATGCTGCCTCCACCACGGGTGGGTATGGGGTCTTTACCAAAAGTGGTTTTTATAGCCTTTGCGGCTGCCTTGTACGCTGGTGAGTCGGTAGGGGTAACAACAGGTTCGCCGCCGTGGCCCCGTGTAACCTTTACGGTTACATAACCAGGGGCTATGCTCTCGAAATGTTTTTGAAAAAGCTCACCTATCTCATGTGGGCGTTGGTTGGGCACCAGCCGCATGGTTATCTTTGCCTGCGCCTTTGATGGCAGCACGGTCTTAGAGCCTTCGCCCTGGTAGCCGCCCCATATTCCATTCAGGTCAAGGGTAGGACGTATGCCTGTGCGCTCCAGGGTGGTGTAACCTTTTTCTCCCCATGTTTCTTTTATGCCCAGTTCTTTTTTGTATTCTTCAAGATCGAAGGGTGCCTGGTTGATACTGGCACGCTCTTCAGCCGAAAGGTCTGCAACTTTGTCATAAAAACCGGGAATAGTTATGTGCCCGTTCTCATCATGCAGTGATGCTACCATCTTGCAGAGCGTATTAAGCGGATTGGCCACGGCGCCACCATATACCCCGCTATGCAGGTCGCGGTTGGGGCCGGTAACTTCTATTTCCACAGCCGTGAGGCCGCGCAGCCCGCTTTCTATAGATGGGCTATCCATGCTTATCATAGAAGTATCCGATACCAGCACTATATTAGCTTTCAGCCTTTCTTTATTGTCTTCCAGGAATTTGCCCAGGTTGCTCGACCCTACTTCTTCCTCACCTTCTATCATTATCTTTATGTTGCACGGCTGGCTGTTCGTTTTCACCATTGTTTCAATGGCTTTTATGTGCATGAACATCTGGCCTTTATCATCGCAGGCGCCACGGGCATAGATCTTGCCGTCCCTGATCTGCGGGTCAAAAGGCCCGGTCGTCCATAGGTTCAATGGATCGGGAGGTTGCACATCGTAATGCCCGTAAACCAGCACTGTAGGCAGTTTGGGGTCTATTATTTTTTCGCCATAAACTATAGGGTGGCCGGCAGTGGGACATATTTCAGCGGTATCGCAACCGGCTTTAAGCATGTGCTCTTTTACGGCGTCTGCGCAACGGGCTACATCGGCTTTGTATTTGCTGTCAGCGCTCACAGATGGAATGCGCAACAGGCCAAGTAATTCTTCAAGGAACCGGTCTTTATTCTCTGATTGGTAATCTTTCCAGGCTTGCATATGTTTTGAGTATTTAGGGGTCAAATGTAAGGTTAATTGGGTAATTGGGTAATAAGGTAACTGGTAATAGGGTGACAACGTAATTGGTTACTGTTTCAACTATGAGATTTGCTTTTTGGGAATTCGGGATTTGGAACTTGGTCCCTGGAATTTGGAATTTACTTTTTGGAACTTGGAATTTGGGATTTTAATACTGGAATTTGTATTCTTTTAACACGGGGTGGCTCACCTTTTTTACCAATGTAAACAGAATAAAAACGTGAGTTATGAAACCGATGTTGTTAACTATAGCGCTGATAGGCTTTACCGCAATCGGCGGCTATGCTCAAAATATAGATTGTAATTGTAAGAAGATCGTTCATCATAAAACAACAAAGCATGAAACGACACAACCAAAGGTCACCACCTCTTGTAAGCCAGTTGCAGATGATAACTGGGAACGTACCTACTCATTTGTAAAAGGGACGGTAGAACCATGCTCCCAATACAGGAAGCATAATATTGTAGTAACAGAATGCCCGGGTTCCTTTTACGACAATTCAGGAATAAAAGGTTATGAAACTGAAAGTTCGTATATGGGCTATTACCCCAGGCCGGAAGGCATGGAACAGTTAAATGGCCCTATGGCCCCGCAGCATACTACTATTGACAATTATAAGGGTATAGCGCCGGCAGGTGCAAACGCCTGCAATGCGGACTGCGCTCCAAGATAATTGAGTTTGAGGTGGTTGAGTTGAAGAAAAGGCTGATCCCGGATGAGGGTCAGCCTTTTGATTTTAATACTGGCGCCAACATCGGGGGTAGAAGCGGAGTGATATTTGGGGTTGCTGTAGGTTATGGCATGGATTTATTGAATAGAGATAAAACAAAAAACTGAATTATGAAAACGATGTTTACGTCCCTTTTGTCTGCACTCATCTTTCCCGTGATTGTGGCAGGGCAACCGACGATAACTAATAATGAGTTCTACCATGTTGGCGACCTGTTCTACCTGGTCGATTGTGATTTTTCTGGCTTTAGCGCCGGCGACACGGGAGTGGGGAAAGTGTGGGATTTTACATTGCTAAGCGCCAATGGGGAAATATCTACCCTTAAAGCTGAGGCAGACACCGCTATTGCTTTTCTTACCTCCAATTTGCTGGTGACACTGCCCAACGGGCAGAAGCTGCATGAGCAGGAAAACAGTACGGATTCATACGTAAACGGGATGGTGGACACAGCAACCCATGTAACAACGGACTATGCCAATTACGACCTGTCGAGACGGCCATTCACTTATCTCACTTATTATACCGATACCTACCGTGTTACAATCCCAAGTTCAGCAACTGTGGGGGCGGGGGTACTGAACATAACCGGGGATGGGTACGGTACACTGAAATTGCCAACAGGTACATATAATAACGTGCTGCGCATAACAAAACACCAATACGAGGTGGATACTTTCGGTACACCATCGTTTGTAGGTGGTTTTACCACCACCACCTATCAGTGGTTCGATGGTGTGCACACTGCACCATTGCTGGAAGTCGATTCCACAGCAAGTAGCACTGGTGGATTTACCCAGATCGCCAGGTATCTCGGGTCTGCATTGGGTGTAGAAAATGTCAGCAATAAGCAGGCAGTCTTTTCGGCTTATTTAGACAATACTGAATTACTGCTCAACGGCGACTTTATTCCAGGTACATCATATGATGTAGTGCTGCTGAACCTCATAGGCAACCGGGTTTTCAGCGAGACCTTTACAGCAACCGGAAATACCCAGCGGTTCCTGATGAATGGAGAGCTTGCTGCAGGCATATACATGGTGTGGATCACTTCTAAGAACGATGAGTCGCTGCGCACAGTGATCAAGGTTATAAAGAATTAGCAGCGGCGGTGAGAATAGCACGTAGATAGTTTTGTTCATTGCTGAAATGGCGCCCCCGTTTAAAAGGTATCCCACACCAGAAAAAGGTGTGGGACACCTTACGTACTCAACAATATTCAAACGACCTGATATAAAGTAACAGTTTTAATTTCTTTTAACGTTTGGTGGCGCGGTGTTTTCTAATAGTGATGCAGAACTAAAAATAATGGCTATGAA
>Ga0206969_1152_pt1 | contig 18372 bp, 17 predicted proteins | sample Alteio_BWOrgHeat_87_FD_153256 | JGI IMG/M metagenome (GOLD analysis project Ga0206969, IMG submission 153256) | Enriched cells from forest soil in Barre Woods Harvard Forest LTER site, Petersham, Massachusetts, United States -... | ecosystem: Environmental > Terrestrial > Soil > Temperate forest >... | reverse complement strand
ACGGCTGGAAAATAGAAAATATTCATTTGCAGGTAGGCGGTATGCATAACGTGGAAAATGCGGTTGCCGCTATTGCCGTTACCCATTTGCTGGGTATTGATGGCGGTGCTGTGAAGAAGGCTTTGGTGGCGTTCCGGGGTGTTAGGCGCAGGTTTGAGTATGTAATAAAGACAGCGGCTACCGTGTATATAGATGATTACGCGCATCACCCTGAAGAACTTGCGGCGTTAATAAAAAGCGCTAAGCACCTGTTCCCGGGCCGTAAGTGTGTTATTTGTTTTCAGCCGCACCTGTTCAGCCGCACACGCGATCTCGCAGGTGGATTCGCACATAGCCTCGACATGGCCGATGAAGTGATACTGCTGGACATATACCCCGCGCGGGAACTGCCTATGGAAGGCGTGACATCGCAGATGATAGCAAATCTGATGACTAACCCGGTACATGCCATACTGTCGAAAGATGGCGTGCTGGAATATGTGAGGCGTGCGCCGCTTGACCTCTTTATTACCGCAGGGGCAGGCGATATAGATAAATTAGTAGAACCGATAAAAAACATACTGACGCACAAATAATGGCAGCGAAGCGCAAAATATCGATACGCAAAATATTGCAGGTGTTTGTTACCCTCGTGGTAACTACCTGCTGTATCATTGCTATGGTCAGCGCTTCGCGTATAGAAGATAGTAAGACGATAAAGAGTGTTGCAGTGCACATTAAGAACGATAAGAAATACCACTTTATCGAACAGCAGGAAATACTGGACCTGGCAATAACCAACCGGGATGTGGATATAGCGCATACGCCATTGTCTAAGCTGGATATGCACAGTATGGAGCGGGTAATAGTGGCTGATCCCTGGGTGGCTGGTGCACAGGTATATATTGACAATGACAAGGTACTGCACATGTATGTAACGCAGCGCATACCGGTAGTAAGGGTGTTTCAGAAAAACAGCAGCAGTTATTACCTGGATACTACTTTCAGTATAATGCCCTTGTCAAAGAGCTCGGTGTACTATACTACAGTGGTAACAAATGTGCCGGAGTTAAAAAATGACAGCGCAAGCTGGTCTGTTAGAAAAGACATCATTTCACTGGTAAGGACCATACAGGCCGATACTTTCTGGAATGCACAAATATCGCAGGTCATAGTTGACTCTGCCGGTATGTTTGAACTGGTTCCTATGCTGGGAGACCAAAGGATAATATTTGGGGATGCTACAAGGGTAAAAGAGAAGTTGCACAACCTGTTTATTTTCTATAAGAATGTATTGAACCGCATAGGCTGGGACAAGTACCAAACCCTTGATGTAAGGTTCAAAGGCCAGGTGATCGCGTCACCCTCCCTGCCATATAGTGGTCCGGCAGACCTGGCGGTCACCAATATGAACTGGATAAACAGCATAGTGGAAACGGAGGCAAAGAATGACACAAGAGATGAAGTAAAAGCAGATGCTAAAGCAGAGCCGATAATCCAAAAGGTAGCCACGCCTGCGAAGCCACTGGCAAAGGCTGCTGCGGGGAAAAAGCCGGTATTACTTGCCACAGCAAAGAGAAAGGCACTGGCCCTGGCTAAGAAAAAGCAGGCGCAAAAAGCAGCAAAACAAAAGGCACAATTAAAAAAGAATAAGAAAACATAACACGGGTACCTAAATAACTCAAACAGATCAGTAACAGTTTTAAATATCATCGCAATATGAGCAACAAAGAACAACCCATTATCGTAGGTCTCGATATTGGTACCACAAAGGTGGTAGCTATCGCAGGCAGAAAAAACGAGTTCGGTAAAGTGGAAATTCTCGGCTTAGGCCGCGCAGACTCGGCGGGCGTGAGTCATGGTGTGGTTATGAATATCGAGCAGTGCATCCGCTCCATTGAGCAGGCCATTGAGCGGTGCATTGTTTCTAACCCGAACCTCGAAATAAAAGAGGTATATGTGGGCATAGCGGGCCAGCATATCAATAGCCTGCAAACCCACGGAGACAGGGTGCGTACAAATGTGGAGAATGAGATAAGTAAAGAAGATATAGACCTGCTCATCCGCGATCAGCAACGGACGTACATACCGGCTGGCGACCAGATAATAGATATTATCCCACAGGATTTTACCGTGGATAGTACCTCCTATGTGGTTGACCCAATAGGTATGAGCGGCGTAAAGATCGGGGCCAACTTCCATATCATTACCGGCGACCGCAATGCCATACGCAACATAAAGCGCTGTGTGGACAAGTCTAAGCTCATTACCCGCGACCTTGTGTTGCAGCCCCTGGCATCCGCAGCCTCGGTAATGAACGATGAAGACCTGGAAGCAGGTGTTGCCATCGTGGACATAGGCGGCGGCACTACCGACATGGCCGTGTTTTACGATGGTATCCTGAAGCACACAGCAGTAATTCCATATGCCGGCGTTAATATCACCAATGATATACGCAATGGCCTCGGCGTTTTGCGCGCACAGGCAGAGCAGATGAAGGTGCAGTTCGGCACGGCCCTGGCAGATGAAGCCAATGCCAATGCCTACATTACTATACCTGGGCTAAGGGGCTTGCAGGCCAAGGAAATTTCTGTAAAGAACCTGGCGCACATTATTCAGGCGCGTATGCACGAGATACTGGACCATGTAGTCTATAACCTGAAACAGATAGACCTCGATAAGCGTTTATATGGTGGTATTATACTCACCGGCGGCGGCGCACAGCTAAAGCATATTACGCAGCTTACGGAGTTTGTCACAGGCCTCGGTTGCCGCATCGGCTACCCTAATGAGCACCTTGCCGGCGGCCATACCGAATCATTAATGAACCCCATGTACTCTACATGTATAGGTCTCATACTGCGTGGTTATCATGATTTCGAAAATGGTCGTATGCGCTTTGCAGGCGAGGGTGGCAACTTTATCCATATCCCCGCTGAGCAAATGATGGACGCTCTAAACATAGAGGCGGAAACTGCCGCACCCGCGGTGTTAGACATAGACCCGGTTGCCTACCAGCCGCAGATGAGTTCACAAAAAGCGCGTAAGCGCAATGAAAATGTGAAGCGCCTATTTGATGGCCTCAAGGGAAAATTCATGAAGATATTTGAAGATGTTGATGACCAGGAAATAGAATAAAACTAAACGAAACAAAAGCAGTAATTCACTAACTATAATTATAATTTTTAAACCAATTCATAACTAACCAAGTATTCACTAACCCACAAATTAACGGATATGATACATTTTGAAATTCCAAAACATCAGTCGTCTATAATTAAGGTAATAGGCGTTGGCGGCGGCGGGAGTAATGCCGTAAATTACATGCACAGCCTCGGCATTGAAGGGGTTGATTTTGTAGTGTGCAATACCGATTCGCAGGCGCTTGCGTTGAGCCCGGTGGCTAATAAAGTGCAGCTTGGCCCGCATCTTACGCAGGGCCTGGGCGCAGGGGCAAATCCCGAGATAGGCAAGCAATCGTGCGAAGAGAGCATTGAAGATGTGGCCAAGATACTGAAGGTGAATACCCGTATGGCCTTCATCACAGCCGGCATGGGCGGCGGCACCGGTACAGGTGGCGCACCGGTAGTGTCTAAGATATGCCGCGACCTGGGCATCCTTACAGTAGGTATTGTTACCACTCCGTTTACATACGAAGGCCGCAAACGCATGAAGCAGGCGCAGGAAGGTATAGACCGTATGCGCGAGCATGTGGACACCATACTCATCATTTCAAACGATAAGCTTCGCCAGCAGTTTGGCAACTTGCCATTTACACAGGCATTTGCAAAGGCAGATGATATACTTTCTACCGCGGCAAAATGTATCACCGATGTGATCACTACGACAGGCCAGATAAACGTGGACTTTGCCGATGTATGCACCGTAATGAAGAACGGTGGTGTAGCCATTTTGGGCAGCGCTTCGGCAATAGGTGAGAACCGTGCGCTTATAGCCGTGGAAGAAGCCCTTAACTCTCCATTGCTTAATGATAGCGACATCAGTGGCGCCAAATGGTTGCTGCTTAATATCACCTCTGCTGCCGGAGAGTTCGAGCATACAATGGATGAAGCGGAGGCAATACAGGCTTATGTGCAGTCTAAAGCCGGCGATAACTGTGATGTGATACTGGGCATGGGCCACGACCCTAACCTGAAGGAGAAGATCGCCGTAACGGTAATAGCCACTGGCTTCACCCAGAAGGAAATAAAGGTGGACTATCCTGTGAAAAGCAATGAACCGGAAAAAATAATCGTTAAGCTCGGCGACATTCAGACCGTGGATGAGACACGCACACCTGAAATGAGAATGCCTGTCAGGCAGCCTGAAAGCATGTCGCCCGTATTGGTGGAAATGCCGCAGCAATATCCCTACATAGCAGAGCGCAAGCCAGCCGCAGCTTTTACGGAGCAGCCGCAGGAAGCCCCTGTTCCGCAGCCGGTAGAGGAGAAGATAATAGCTAAGCCTGCCGCAGCCCCCGTAGTTATGCAGCAGGAAGAAAGCGCTCAGGAAATACCTATGATGCTTGTGGTGAAGCAGGAAGAACCTGTAAAAGAGCAGGTGGTAGTGAAGATAGGGGAGCGCATACTTTCTGAAGATGAGATCGAAGAAAAGAGAAGGTTTGAAGAGCAGAAACGTGCCCTGGAAGACCGTGCAGAGCGTCTGCGTAAGATGAGCTTCAACATCAAGGGTACAGAGAGCCCCGATGAAATGGAAGCCGTTCCCGCATACATGCGCAAGAACCTGAAATTGGATAACCAGGTTGCGTCTTCCGATTCCTACTACAGCGGCTATACAGTAGGCGTTAACGACAAGAACGAAAACAAAAAAGCGGCGATACAAACCATCAATACATTCCTTGATGGCAAGAAGCCGGATTGATCTTTGATATAACTAAACCCTTTTTCTCTTTTTGCTAATCGTAAATCAAACAAACAAAGCCCCTGTTTTCTAACGGGGGCTTTTTAATTTCTTTTAACTTTTTGAAAATGAGTTTGGCATGTATTATGCATAGGTAACTATAACCAAAACAAAAAAACGGTTTATGAAGAAAATGATTTTCGCGATGACTATCGCAACAGGTGTTTTAGCCGCATCTTTCGCTAACGCCCAGAAACCTGCCAGTGCAGCTACCAAGACTTCTAAAACAGCTACTGCTAAGCCCGCAGATGCAAAAACGAAAGAAGCAAAGTCCGGTGCCGCAACTACAAAGCCATCGGCACCAAAATCATTACCCGCCGCTGACAGGAAAAACCCTGACACCAAGGTAACGCCTGCAAAGGCTGCAAAAGCCAAGTAATTCGCGCTTTGTTTGTGAGTGTAATGCCTGCATTTTAGTGGGCATTACGCCATTTATACGTTACCAGCTTTGACAACTTTTTTTCAAAGTTGTCAAAGCTGGTACTCCCGATGGTTAAAAGATTATGCAATCACCTCAACTTTCTTTTTGTAAAACAAAGTATTGCAGTTGCCTTCCCTGAAGAGGTCTTTTGCTGTTTCCTGCAGGTAGGCGGCCGTTACCGCCTGGTACCTTGTCCACTCTTCGTTTATCAAAGCTGCATCACCTATAAGTTCGTAGAAGGCCAGGTTGTTGGCCCGGTTCAGCAAGGTCATGTCTTCAAAGGCTATCATAGCCTCTATTTTATTCTTAGACTTTTGCAACTCACTCTCTGTCACACCTTCAGCCACCAGTCGCGCCAGTTCTTTATCCACAGCTTCATTAGCAGCTTCAATGCTTTTGCCTTCCCTTATCTTGCCTTCCACCACCACAAGCCCCGGGTCCAGGCTGCCGGTATGGTAGCAATTAATGTTACTGAACAATTGCTCTTCTTTCACTAACCGTTGATATAGCCGCGACGAAAAACCGCTGCCCATAATTTCCGTTATCAGGTCTGTGGCGTAGTACGGTGTGGTAAGGCGGCCACTCATATGCCACGCCTTATAGAGCGCATCTAATGGCACATCGGCATGAAAGGTTTGGGTGCGGGCCTCCTCCTGCCTTGGCTCAGTGGGCAGGCTGCGCACATATTTTCCCCCGCCGGGTATGCTCCCAAACCATTTTTCCGAAAGTTCTTTTACCTGCTCCACCGTCACGTCGCCCGCTACGCACATTATAGCGTTTACCGGGCAGTAGTGCTTGTGGAAGAACGCCTTTACCTCATCAAGGTGCGCATCTTCTATCTGCTTCAGGTCTTTGCCTATTGTGGGCCATTGGTAGGGGTGGTTTTTATAAGCCAGCAGCCGCAGCTGGTGCCAGGCATCGCCATAAGGTTTGTTCAGGTAGTGCTCTTTAAACTCCTCGCTCACTACTTTGCGCTGCACGTCTAAGCTCTTCTCGCTAAACGCCAGCGACAGCATACGGTCGCTTTCCAGCCAGAAGGCCGTTTCTAAGTTCTTTAAAGGCAGTTGCAGATGGTAGTTTGTAATGTCGTTGGTAGTGTACGCGTTGTTCTCGCCACCCGCCATTTGCAGCGGCTCATCATACTCGGGTATATTCACGCTGCCGCCAAACATCAGGTGCTCAAACAAGTGAGCAAATCCCGTACGGCCCGGCTCTTCATCACGCGCGCCCACGTCATACAGTATGTTCATTGCAGCCATGGGCGTAGCCTTGTCCACATGCACCACCACTCTTAATCCGTTCTCTAATGTAAAACGCTCAAATTGAAGCATAGGTTCTCTATTATCAGGCGGCAAAGGTATAGAATAACACTTATTGGTGTGGCATTGATTTCGTCATGGTCACTTGGTTATCCACTACTCTTTCACGAACATTTTAGTGTAGCTATTATTAATCCTGATTAGGTAAACGCCGCTATTAAGGGACTGAATATCTATTTCCACAGAATTCTTATTCGCAATGTGGGAAAACAGTTTCTGGCCCAATAAGTTCGTTATTTCCACATTTTGTATAGCCTCAGGGAATGAAATAGAAATAGTATTTTTAGCCGGGTTAGGTGAAATGTTGATTTGTTCTATTGAAAACGTGGAAATTTCGTTTGGAGCGTGGATGACCAATCTGGCGAAATTGGAGGTATCTGTACATGAACCAGTATCTATCCGCGTACAACGGTATTTGTAGTTAGTCATTGTCGCTGTAACAGGATTAACTGTTAATGTCTTTGTCGTTACTCCACTGTAAGGTGATATACCTGGTAAATTTACGAAACCACTTCCTGTATTCTCTTGCCATTGATAAGTAGCAGGCATAAACCCGGTATCCGTGATCGCATAAGTTGCCATCCCCCCAGCATAGACCGTGTCATTTGCAGGTTGATCAACTATTGAAGAATTTCTCGATAGAAATATTTTATTGATTTCGCAACGGCTGATTACTCTGCTCCATATCCCGATATCGTCCATGTCTCCGATGAAATTTGCGTCTATCGGAAGATTAATGGCGTTGCCAAAAAACAGTTGTGATCCTACCGTATTTAAAGTTTCAGGGCTGGAAACATTCAATACGCCATCAATAAACATGTTAACGGTTGTACCATCGAATGTGATTATCACGTTGTGCCAGTTATTGTCACTAATTATGCCGGTACCCCAAATGTCGGATGATTGGCCACAAAAATAGGGAAGGCCATGGTACAATGACCAACTAAATCTCTGACCGTTAGTTACATTACCCCATCCGAATCCATCATATCCATATGTGGCAGTCGTCGCAGTTGACCTGAACCACATCGACATTGATCTTGCATGAGCCCCCACCGGTGCATTTGTAGTTGTTCCGGATAAAATATAGGATGTCCCGTCATAATTATAGGCACAATTAGCAGTACCAAATCTATCGGTTGTCAGTGTAGCGCCATATACCGTTCCGTTGTTTCCGTATCCACTGCTGTCGTTTGCATTTCCTGTAAATGACCACCAGCCCGTTAATCCAGCCGTATCAATATAAGAAGGGACTTGTGCAAAAGTTGGGAAGCTAAAGAGTATAGCTATAGACAGGATAAATAATTGTTTGTTCATAATAGGTGCTTTTACTAATTAATTTTTTAAAATGACTGTAATCGACACTGATCAGGAATAAAAATGAATAAATACCTATGCTGCTACTAACCTTTGTTATGCCGATATTTATATAAGGTACGTTAAATGTATAAATTTTTGTTTAGAATTTGACGACATGGTTATATATATATTTACGCAAAGTTTCAACTCGCAGACGGGAGCGTTGCGCTAAAGATAAAAACATACATGCGTCACATCGCTGTGCTGCCGCGTCTCGCAGCATATAGTATTAGGAGGATATAATAGAAAGGCAAAAAAGATAAAATCCACGGGGCGATTGGCTTTCGCATAATAAATGTGCGTTTACAACTTACGTCAAACATTATTTAGCACCTGTTGCAACTCTTTCGCAGGTACCACGCCAGATTGCCGCCATTTCACCTGTCCGTGCTTGAAGATAATAAGCGTGGGCACGCTCTGCACCTGGAACTGGCTGGCTACTTCCGTATTCTTGTCCACATCAATTTTCAGGATGGTCACCTTATCGCCTACAGCCGTTTTCACTTCATGGAGTATGGGCGTCATCATCTTGCAAGGTCCGCACCAGGTGGCAAAGAAGTCCACAAGCACAGGTTTATCAGATTGTATGATCTCACTAAAACTTTTCATAAAAATTTGCCTTAAAGGGCACCACAATTTAGCTACAAATATTCATGCCAACTACAAGTAGAACCCCGCCCGCTAAAAATGCGGGAAGTTGCGCTCGGGCTTACCCTCACTACCTGATCTTATTGTTGTAACACTCAAATAAAATTGCCAAATTGCAGGGTCAGGGGTTCGGGTTTCTTTTCAATGACTCCAGCATTTCATCTGTCAGTTCGTCAGTATATATACCAGCGCCGTTTACCAATATACCCTTAATGCCATACTTCGGGCAGGAAATAGCATATACCGTAGCCTCATCGGCGGGGTCACTGTCGCCTTCAAAACGGTAAACTTTATCAATCACAAACTCATCATGGAATACGCTGAAATGCCCGTTCCGGCATTGCATACAGTTTTGCTGCAGGTTAAAGTCTTCTACATAACCATCCTTCCGCAAAGCGGTTATTACTTCGGTCATTGTTGTCATTTCTTCCATATTGCAAAATCTTTTGTCATCGTTCATCAGGTAATAAGGGGAAGCCCCGACACAACGTCCCGCTTTTTTAGCGGGAGGGGTTTGGGGTTTTCTTTTCAGCAATAAAATTCAGTCCAAAGAAAAAATATTCCCTTCTCAATCCTTTTCCCGCCTGTATATTTTGTTCCTTCCGCAATAGTTTTTCAGGGTCAGAGAAACGATAATTTAAAGGTAGGAAGTACCTGATATATTGCACACTGCCATCCTCCACATGAAACCCGTTTTTCTCAAGCAAATGCCGCCAGCTTGCCAGGCTGCGTATATTCTCGTTTCCTATCAGTATCTCCTTTTTCAGCTTCTCGTCCCACATTGTGATGATGCGTTTATTACCCCGGTATTTGTATAGTTTCAGGCGTTGTATCAGGTTATTGCCGTTCTCCTCTATAGATAGTATTTTACCATTCTTTTTAAGGCTGGCATTAAATATCTGCAACGCATCGTCTATTGGTTCTAAATGGTGCAGCGTATCCTGCACTATTATCCAATCGTAGCTGGCAGGCGCAGGGCGGTTGTCGAAAAGGTTCTCATAGGTGCAGGTGAATAAGGACGTATCCCCATATTTGCTCCAGTACTCCATACGTTTTTGCACGGTATCGTAATAAAACTCCAGCGTGGTGCCATAAGTCTTTATACCGTTCATGGCCAAAAAAAGACAAGTAGTGCCATAGCCGCAGCCGCAGTCCCATATGGCCTTTGATGGGCTTTTAGCATCCACCAGGTGGTCCTTTATATACCGCAGCCGCTGCAAAAAATAGTTTCTCCGGAAATGCCACGACGACTGTTTCCCCAGGAACTTATAATAAGGCTGCATTTCCGTATGCACTTCTAATTCTTTGACCAAAAGCTCAAAGAATTCTTCCGGTGACATCATTTTTTTGGTTAGTTATTAAAAATGGGTAATGAAGTAATTGGGTAACGGGGCGATTAGGTAAAGATGTAATTTTAGCAAGCTGCCAGGTCTATTATACTTTGTCTGGCATAGTTTTGTGCATTTGTTAAAAAGTGTTTTCGTTCATAAGTGTCCCGAACCTTCGATGCATGGGCATCGCTACATGGTCAAGCCCTGAAAGGGCGAAATCTAATAGCGATGGGCATCGCCCATCGAACTTGCGTAGGACACGAAACACCACACCAAATGCACGCAACTATCCCATTTGCAGTATAACTTATTGACCAATTAACCTATTGACCCGAAAAACGGCGAGCCAAAAGTAATAAGTATAAATAAGAAACCCTAACCAAAAACAGCAACGCCACGCATAATACGTGGCGTTACAAAAATAAATATTTAATTAATAAATTACGCTACCACCACCAGCGCCTCCCTGATACGGGCTTCCATCTCATCCATCATTTCCGGGTTGTCGAAAAGGAATTGCTTCACCGCGTCACGTCCCTGTCCCACCTTGCTGTCGCCGTAGCTGAACCATGACCCGCTCTTCTGCAATATACCCAGTTCTACACCCATGTCTATGATCTCGCCTACCTTGCTAATGCCTTCGCCAAAGATAATATCAAACTCTACCTGGCGGAACGGTGGCGCCACCTTGTTCTTTACCACCTTCACACGGGTGCGGTTACCGCTGGCTACGTCGCCATCCTTTATCTGGCTGATACGGCGTATATCCAGCCGCACAGATGCATAGAATTTCAGGGCGTTACCACCTGTGGTTGTTTCCGGGTTGCCAAACATTACACCAATTTTCTCACGAAGTTGGTTGATGAATATGCAGCAGCAGCCCGTACGCGAAATTGTAGCGGTAAGCTTACGCAGAGCCTGGCTCATAAGTCTTGCCTGCAAGCCCATCTTGCTTTCGCCCATTTCTCCATCCAGTTCACCCTTTGGTACAAGGGCCGCTACAGAGTCTATCACCACCACGTCCACCGCACCGCTGGATATAAGGCGGTCGGCTATTTCCAGGCCTTGTTCGCCATAATCGGGCTGCGAAATGATAAGGCTATCCACATCCACGCCCAGTTTGCGGGCATAGCTGGCGTCGAAAGCATGTTCTGCATCTATTATTGCACAGATGCCGCCTTTCTTTTGCGCCTGCGCTATGGTATGTATAGCCACAGTAGTTTTACCCGAAGATTCTGGGCCATATATTTCCACAATACGCCCGCATGGCAGGCCGCCTACGCCCAGCGCCACGTCCAGCCCTATAGAGCCAGTGCTTATCACATCCATCTTTTCCTTTTGCTTGTCGCCAAGCATCATCACCGATCCTTTGCCATAGTCCTTTTCGATCTTATCGAGGGCCAGTTTCAAAACTTTCATTTTTTCGTCTGCCATATTCGTTGCTATTTTTGCCATAAAACTTTTACCAAAATTACTCCAAAAACCCAAACCCCAATCATTTTCAAAAAGAAGATATCCACAATTTTGAAAATGGGTAAAACCCTTTGCTGTACTTGGTTTCAGGTGGTTTTTTGTTACATTTTTTTTTAAGAAGTCTATATGCCGTATATTTACATTATACTTAACAAAGAGCAGATTAGAGTTTTTTTTACGCGTAATGCCAAATAGAGATGCTGTCATGGTGAACCCACAGTGAGCGATAGCCGAACTGCGAACCATGACATGTCGAAATGATATTCTAAGCTAAATCAGGCTACTGAACACACGATTTGCTCTGGTTAAATAATCCTTCGTATTTTAGCTTAAATTATTTTGAATGAAACGAATTGTTTTTGGCCTGGTTTGTGTATTAATTGCTGTCTGTGTCATCACATGCACCAAGAGTACTACCAAGTCAGCAAACCCACCAGCCACGTGTACCGTTTGCCTTGCAGGGGATACTGCGTTGGCACATGTTATCGATACCTCCGGCCTTTATTATTTTCTGCCCACTGCCTTTACGCCAAATAGCGATGGCATAAACGATGTGTTTTATCTCATTTACGACAAGCTGAATGTGGATAGCTCCAGCATCACCATATGGGATATGAGCGGCAAAGGTGTATTTAAAGGGCCAATAACACAGGGCTGGGATGGCCGGGACCTTAACGGTAACAAATGCCCGGCCGGGGGGTACCCGGTTTATGTAAAGATATGGACCCTTTCCGGCAAGGTGATTGACATGTGCACATGCGTTACTATTCTTACCTACAAGGGAAACTGTATTTCCACAAACGGATATACCTATTACCTCGGCGACCAGTTAGACATTACCAAGGGTTTCGTAAATCCAACGACCGACCATCTATGTCTTTAGTTTTTAGACTTCCACACTCGTAAACGAAAAGCTACTGCCATCAAACAATCCTTTGTCGCTTAGTTTCAGCGAGGGGATCACCAGCAGCGCCATAAAGGACAGTGTCATAAACGGGGCGTGCATAGCACATCCCAGCAGGGCCGCCTTTTCATTGAGCTTGGTATAAGCATCCGCCACTTCATGGCCGCCCTCCAGCGACATCAATCCCGCCACCGGAAGCGGCAGAACCGCGATATCGTCTTTATTACCGGCCACCGCGATACCACCACGGCTGTCTATCAAGGCATTTACCGCTGCAAGCATAGAATCATCTTCCACGCCCACGGTAATAATATTATGGCAGTCATGCGCCACCGTTGATGCCAATGCCCCTGCCTTTAGCCCAAAATTCTTTATGAACCCCACCGCTACTGGCGCGTTATTATCATAGCGGTTCACTACTGCTATTTTCAGCACATCCCTCATTGTATCGCTCACCACATAACCGTCAGCTACGTTTGCCGACAGTTGCAGTTCATTTGTTACCAACTGTCCTTCTATAGCCTCTATAACCCTGATGAGTGGGGCAGCAGATCCTGCTTTTATGCGAAACACCTCAACGTCCTTTTTCTCAACTTTAAAATTATTTATCGGCTCCACTGCTATTGTGGGCAGCAGTGTTTTTCCGTAGTCTGCTACAAGTTGGCCGTCAATATAGGTTTGCAGCACATCAAAGTCGTCTAAGTTATTGACAACAATAAAATCGGCTGCATCATTTTTCCGAAGCATTCCTACAGGAAGGCCATAGTGCTGCACAGGGTGCACACATGCAGCCTGCAACACATCATACAGATCATATCCCTTTTTCAACGACCGTTTTACCAGGCCGTTTATGTGGTGCAGCGCCAGGTCGTCGGGGTGCTTGTCATCGCTGCAAAACATTACTTTATCAGGGTGCGTCTTTAGGAGCTCAGAGAGCGCCTCATAGTTCTTGGCTGCGCTGCCTTCCCTTATAAGTATTTTCATTCCGGCATTTATCTTATCCAGCGCCTCGTCCAGCGTAAAACATTCATGGTCCGTACTGATTCCCGCGCCCGCATAGGTAACTACATCCTGCCCCCTCAGCCCCGGGGCATGGCCGTCCACGGGCTTGCCTGCGCGGTGAGCGGCTGCTATTTTCGCCATCACTTCAGGGTCGTGGTGTAGCACTCCTGGGTAATTCATCATTTCAGACAGGTACCATATATCTGGGCTGTGCAGCAAGTCTTCCACTGCTTTTGAATCAAGGGTACAACCCGCAGTTTCAAAGCTGGTAGCAGGCACGCAAGATGGCGCTCCAAAGAAAAACTTGAAAGGACTTAGTTTGCTGTTGTCTATCATGTACTGTATCCCCTCGCGCCCGCACACATTGGCTATCTCGTGTGGGTCCGACACGGTAGCAACTGTGCCATGCACCACTGCCATTTGCGCAAAGGCGGTCGGCGCCAGCATAGAGCTTTCTATATGGATGTGGGCGTCCACAAAGCCCGGCAGTATGTAATGACCGGCAGCAATATCCTTCTCCGTGATAGAGCGGATAATACCGTTCTCAACGAGTATCTCTGCTGGGTATATCCGCCGCTCAAAAAGGTCTATCAGCTTGCCGGAAATAGTAAATGTGTTCATGTTGTCTATTGTATTAGATTACCATCCCTCCCCATTTCCACCTTCATATTTATCAGGTTGGCCATGAGCATTGCTTTATTCTTAGCCATGTCTGCTATCTCCCCGGCATAAAGGCTGTCCACAGTTTCATTCCACAATTGCAGCCATCGGTCAAAGTGCGCTTTCTCTAAGTGTATCTTCTTATCTATCTCCACGTGCTTCCTTGTAGGGTTGCCCGCATAGCCCGGCTTGCTGAATAAAACCATATCCCAAAACTGGTACATCACCGGCAGGTGGTGGCTCCAGTCGGCGCCGATAATATCATTGAATATGAACCCGATGTCATCATCCAGCTTCACCTTGTCATAAAACGAATTGATGAGTGTCTCTATGTCGGCCTTGTTTTCTATGTCGTTCATTGTGGGGGGTAATTAGTTAATTAGGTAATAGGGCTAATAAGGCAACTGGTTAATAAGGCACTCGCTAATCGGGTAAATGGTTAACAGGGTATAGGCTCCGTAAAAATCCCGAAGGGATGGTATTATTATAGCCAATCAATGCAAAAATAGGGACAACCCCAAAGTGGGTGGCATTATTTCGCTTTAGGTCAACTCACCACCACCCATATTTTGTCTGCTTCCTTTTTACGTATGCTCAGGTAGTATCCCGCTATTTGTATGGCCATTGGGTCGCCCATAGGCGCCACCATTTCCACCCACACCGGCTCACCGGGAATACAACCCATCTCCATCAACGTCAGCTGAAATTCACTCTCTTCATGGCGCTTAATGACCGCTTTCTTTCCGTTCGGCAATTGCGATAAGCGTATCACATTTTCATCCGCTTGGCTCATCCTGCAAAGGTAGGAATTAATGGAAGCGGTTTTTGTTAAAAAGGTCATGCAGCAATTCGTTAAGGTTATACTGTGTAAGGAACGTTGACGAAATAAAGTACACCATATTGCGAAGTTATTTTTCTTTTTTACTAGGCGTAAAATCTGCGAATAATGAATTATTTATCCCGATAGCTATCGGGATTACAACGAAGTAAAAATGGAAAAGAACAAGTAAGATGGTGTACTTTATTTTGTCATCGTTCCTAAGGGATAAATTTGTGAGTTTTTATTTTAGTAGAAAAATCGAAGAACTGTCATGGTGAGTAAATCCCGCAATTGCGGGACTGCACAAGCTCTTTGAATAGGACACGCTTTTCTCGCGAAGAGTGCGTAACACACTCCCCTCTTTTTTTTCAAAGAGGGGATGATTTATGAGGCGACTGCCGAATAAATCTGGGGTGATCGGCTCGCGCATACGTAGCTCAAGTGTCTCTGGCTTGGTTTTTCAACAAATTGATTATCAAACACATACAATTGGTGTCATTGGCATCCTACAGTGAGCGATAGTCGAACTGCGAACCATGACATGCTGAAATTATGTTTGAAGCGAGATCGGAGCTACATACACAAATTTATCCCTTGCGCAGTATAATATAGTCTTTCCCTTCTATCCCATCGTCATTGTCTTAACGAAAATACTCTGCCGTGCAAGGTATAGTTTTATGCTTTTTTGAACACCGGATAGCCCTGAAAGAGTGTGATCTAATAGCGATGGGCATCACTATGCATCACCCATCGCCAAAAACCGGTGTGGGACACCTTTTTTTGGTGTCCCACACCTAACACGGGACGGCCCTTGAAAGGGTGTGATCCAATAGCGATGGGCATCGCCCATCCAACCTGCGTAGGGCACGAAACACCACACCAAACGAATGAAAGCACCCATTTGTAGTATAAAATAAAACAACGTCGATACCTCGCGCATCCTATCATCCTCACAATCCTAAAAATCCTAGTCAATTGAACCCCCGGTAGCCCTCGAAAAGGGCGTATTCCCACAGCGATTGGGATAGCCCATCGCACCTCGCGCATCCTATCATCCTCCCCATCCTAAAAATCATAGTCAATTGACCCCCCGGTAGCCCTCGAAAAGGGCGTATTCCCACAGCGATTGGGATAGCCCATCGCACCTCGCGCATCCTATCATCCTCCCCATTCTAAAAATCATAGTCAATTGAACCCCCGGTAGCCCTCGAAAAGGGCGTATTCCCACAGCGATTGGGATAGCCCATCGCACCTCGCGCATCCTATCATCCTCACAATCCTAAAAATCCTAGTCAATTGAACCCCCGGTAGCCCTCGAAAAGGGCGTATTCCCACAGCGATTGGGATAGCCCATCGCGCCTCGCGCATCCTATCATCCTCACAATCCTAAAAATCCTAGTCAATCTTAGTCGAAATAATTTTGGCCGTATAATATTAATCACTACCTTTGCACTCCCTAAAAACCTAAAGGGGATATACAACATGCTGATAATAGATTCAAAAGATTGCGAAAACATAGACAAAGCACTCAAGAAATACAAAAAGAAATACGAAAAATCTCGTATCCTTAACCAGCTTCGCGACCGCCAGTCTTTCACAAAGCCATCTATCAGGCGCCGCACAGAGATCCTTAAAGCCGTTTACAAACAGCAGATGGCTAACGGAGAACTCGACGCATAATTGTTAATGATTTAATAACACTTCATTTAAGTGTTATATAAAAACATATTTGTACCCGCTATTGTAAATGCGTATATTTACAGTAGCGGGTTTTACTATGTTCAACGAGCGGTTTACAGATTTCATCCATTATCTCAAATTCGAGAAACGATATTCTCCCAATACTATAATAGCGTATCACAAAGACCTTGAGCAATTCCGCACTTTTCTCGATGAAGAGTATGCCCTCAAAGAGCTAAAACCCATCACCCATTTCCACATCCGCACCTGGCTCGCCGGCATGAAGACCGGCAAGCAAACACCACGCACCATAAACCGTAAACTATCCAGCCTCAGTGCGTATTACAAATACATGCAGCGGCTCGGTATAGTGGAGAAAAACCCTGTGCGCCAGCTACATGCCCAAAAGCTCCCTGAGCGCCTGCCGGTTTACCTCAAAGAATCAGAGACCCAATTCCTGCTGGAGGAGTTACAGTTTGAAGAAGGCTTTAAGGGGTTTACAGACCGCCTCATCTGCGAGTTGCTGTATGCTACCGGTATGCGCCGCAACGAGCTGGTGCAGCTAAAAGAAAATGATATAGAATGGGGCCTTAACCAGGTGCGCATACTTGGCAAGGGCAATAAGGAGCGGCTGGTACCCGTAAGCCCCGTATTGCTGGATACCCTGCGCGATTACCTGGCGGAGAAACACAAGCTTGAAAAATACGACGACAATTATTTGTTAAACACAGACACTGGCACGCCTTTGTATGCTGTATATGTTTATCGCACTGTAACAAAGTATCTGGGCGCAATTACTACCATGAAGAAGAAAAGCCCGCACGTGCTGCGCCATACATTCGCTACACACCTGCTCAACAACGGTGCCAATATACAAGCTATTAAAGATCTGCTGGGCCATAGTAGCCTTGCAGCAACACAGATTTATACCCACAACAATATTGATAAACTAAAAGAAATTCACAGACAAAATCACCCGAGAGGGTGAGTTATTTTCACTAAAAAAGTAAAACTATGAATGTGCAAATCCAGACAGTGCATTTCGATGCCGACACCAAACTCTTAGAACATGTAAATGCGAAAATGGAAAAGCTGAAAACTTTCCACGATAAGATCATCGGCGTAGAGATATATTTGAAGTTAGACAACAAGTCGCAACAGGTTAGGGACAAAGTTGCAGAGATAAAAGTATTTGTACCGAAGCATTCTTACTTCGTAAAGCATCAGAGCAAAACCTTTGAAGAGTCTTTCGACCTTGCCTTCAACTCCCTCGTGAGCCAGGTGAAGCGCCAGAAAGAAAAGCAGATGATGGTGCATAGTTAACAGAAAACATGTTTTATACATAATAAAATATCCGCCTTTCGGGCGGATATTTTATTATGTGGAAAGCTATATTTTGTATAGCATAGACTCTCGCGCATCATTGAAAAGGGTTTGGGTTCACATAGGCAGCCCTTGTATGTTTGTTTTTCCAAAAGAAACGGGAAAAAACCCTCAATTTTGATGTTAAGGAGGAACAGCCCTTGGTACATAGATACCGTCTTTCAGCGTCTCCTCCATCAAGTTGAGTTCGCGGTATAACTTGGCACCTGGATGCCGCATTGTTGACAAGGCTGGACGATGCTTGATATTTTTTAACATTTAAAAATATTAGGGGTATGGAAAAAAAAGGGTTTTTAGGTATTGATGTAAGCAAGGGGTATGCAGATTTCCTTTTGCTGGACAGTAATGACCGGGTAATAGAATCTTACTTTCAGTTGAATGATGATAAGTCAGGCAAACAAAGGTTGAGGGAGTTAATTACCGGATGGCAAAAGCAAGGGCTTGAAGAGCTTTATTGCGGAGTTGAAAGTACG
>Ga0206969_1150_pt1 | contig 18405 bp, 17 predicted proteins | sample Alteio_BWOrgHeat_87_FD_153256 | JGI IMG/M metagenome (GOLD analysis project Ga0206969, IMG submission 153256) | Enriched cells from forest soil in Barre Woods Harvard Forest LTER site, Petersham, Massachusetts, United States -... | ecosystem: Environmental > Terrestrial > Soil > Temperate forest >... | reverse complement strand
ACCAGCGCGAAAAAACCAATTTCAGCCCGGAAAAATTGCACTTATGGCATTGTATCGATGAATCGCTTGACCTGTTAAAGGAAAACTCGGTACAAAAGAAAATAAAGCTGGAGAATAATGTGGATGATCACCTATATGTCCATGCGGATTCGCTGATGTTCAGGTCTATATTACAGAATTTAGTGACTAATGCCATCAAATATACCCCCCAGGGCGGCGGCACGGTAATGGTTACCGCCGAGCCGGTTGACAGTATGGTAGAAATTTGTGTTAGAGATAATGGAGTGGGAATGTCGGAAGAAACAAGGGATACGCTATTTGAAAGTTTTAGTGCGGGCTCGCAGTTGGGGACAAGTAAAGAAAAAGGAACGGGCCTGGGTTTGTTCCTGGTAAGGGATTTTGTTGCAACCCATGGCGGTACAATAAAAGTAGAAAGTGAATTAGAGAAGGGTACCTGTTTTAAGTTTACTATGCCAAAATATAGTGAAGGTGTTCTTGAGGAGAAATAAAGGTTTATATTTATAAAACATGGCTTTTACTAACACTGTAATTGATAATATTAATATAGGTAAATTAAGTATCCAGGATCTTAAGGCATCAGAACTTTTCGACCAGTTACCCGTAGCAGTGTATACTTGCGATAGCCTGGGCCGCATAACTTCTTTTAACAGCGCAGCAGCCAAACTATGGGGAAGGGAGCCGGAAATAGGTAAAGATCTTTGGTGTGGTTCATGGAAAATATTTAATCCTGACGGGACGCCTTTACCCTTAGATACCTGTCCCATGGCCAGAACGTTAAAGGAAGGGGTAGCCGTAGAGGGGGAGGAAATAATAATACAGCGGCCGGATGGAAGTTATAGAAATATTTTACCTTACCCCGTACCTAAATTTGATGCCGGCGGAACGTTGATAGGCGCAATTATTACGCTGATAGATTTTACCGGAATTGCCCGGGATATTGCCTTTCAAAAAAAAGCCGACGAAAACCAGGCTTTGCTTGCGGCAATTGTTGATACCTCTGACGATACGATAATCAGTAAAACCCTGCAAGGTATGATTACCAGTTGGAACAAGGCGGCCGAACGCATGTTCGGGTATACCAAAGAAGAAGTATTAGGCAAACATATTTCATTATTGATACCCCCTGCACGGCTCCGCGAAGAGGAGGTGATCATAGGCAATATTAGTAAAGGGAATAAAGTAGACCATTTTGAAACTATCCGCATTGCCAAGAATGGCCGGGAAATACCTATTTCTCTTTCCGTTTCTCCTGTAAAAGATTCTACAGGAAAAATAATCGGCGCCTCTAAAGTTGCACGCGATATCACTTTGCAGAAACAAACAGAAAACCGGCTGCACAGAGATGTTAAAAATTTAGAAATACTGAATGCGCTCGGTAAAAAAATAACGGCGACCATGGACGCCAGGGTTATATTGCAAAAAATAACCGATGCCACCATGCAGTTAACTGGGGCCGGTTTCGGTATATTCTTTTATAATAAGATCGATGAAAAAGGGGTGGTTAATACACTTTACGCTTCATCCGGTAACCCGGAAGCCATTGAACTGTTTAAAACGCATGGTAATACCGGCATATTTCATTCCCCTTTTAACGGAGAAAAAATTATTAAAATAGACCAGGTGACCAGTGAGCCAGGCTACAGTAAAGACAAGCCTCTTTATGGTATGCCCCTTCATTTTGCCATAGAGAGTTACCTGGCGCTGCCCGTTCTTTCTACTTCAGGCGTTGTTATTGGCGGGTTATTTTTTGGCCACCCCGAGCCGGGAAAGTTTACAGAAGAGCATGAACTTTTAGCCTCTGCTATTGCTGTTCAGGCAATGGTTGCGCTTGAAAATGCTAAATTATATGAAGAGATCAGGGCGCTTAATTTGATGAAGGACGAATTTATCGGCATGGCCAGTCATGAATTAAAGACCCCGGTAACCAGCATTAAAGGGTATCTCCAAATAGTTGAACGAAATATGCCTGAAGGTAAAAGCAAGGCCTTTGTTTCGAAGGCGAGCCTGCAGGTAAGCAAGTTAACCTCCTTAATATCCGACTTGCTGGATGTTTCAAAAATTGAAGCCGGTAAATTGCCCTTTTCTTATACAGTTTTTAACCTGCGCGTATTACTGAATGATATTAAAGATATTATGCAGTATACTAACTCGTCACACACAATGAAACTTCTTTGCCCCGATAAACTGTTAATGATCGAGGCCGATAAGCAGCGGTTTGAACAGTTGATCATTAACCTGGTCTCCAACGCGGTTAAATATTCGCCCGACGGTCAAAAGGTAATTATTAGGGCAAAGGCCTCAGGAGATCGTATCATTATATCTATACAGGATTTTGGTATCGGGATAGCCGCCGACCAATTGAAACGTATTTTTTCAAGGTTCCATAGGGTAGAAAACTTAGCCGGGCATATGTCGGGATTAGGGATAGGCTTGTATATAAGCCAGGAAATTGTTAACGGGCACCAGGGTAAATTATGGGTAAAAAGTATTCCGGGCAAGGGATCAACGTTTTTCATTGAAATGCCCGTAAGGCGGCCTTTGAATGGGGTACACCTTTAAGCCTATTTATTTTTTGAAAAAGTTATGAAGCCAGCTGTATCTCTACTGCGGATATCAATTGCGAAATATCAAACGGTTTGGGTACAACTTCATCGGCACATACCCGTTTAATGGTTTCCATTACTTTTAAATGAGTAGAGAAAACAATAACCGGTATATGCTTTGTTTTGGGGTTTGCTTTTAGCGTACGGCATATTTCTGTACCCTGGGCAGTAGGCCTGACCACATCCAGTATTATAGCATCTGGTTTATATGCTTCAACATGTTCAAAAAGCCATTTTTGTGTATGGTAGGCTTTTACCTCATACCCTTCTTCTTTCAGCACATACGAAACCATTTCAAGAATACTTTCGTCATTCTCAATTACAAGGATTTTTTTCTTCATTTTGGGAATAATTGTTAAATTTAAATAAAATATTTATATAATAGAAATAAAAATTTCTTTATAGTTATTTTTAACTAATTATAATATGTTTATTGCAACAATTCTTAATAAAAAGACTTTAACTTTCATTAAAGGCTTCCTTTTATAAGGCGCTCAATGCCTGTTCCGGAAGCAGGGACAAGATAGTCTATTATTTTGATACCCGGCTCAATGATCTTCCTACAAAACATTTAACCGTATATTTGGTTTAAAGTTACCAAAGGCCGCTATGGCTTAAATTAATTGCAGAAATTTGAACCCGTTCCCCCTGATATTCCAAGTTGAGCCACCCCATAAAAAGTTTTCTTCATTGAAATTGCTCTTATTAATATTATTGACCGGCATCGGCGGGGTTGCGCACAGCCAGGTAATTGTGCCGGTTGATTCGCATAAGGCGGATTCTTTGGGCGCTAAAGGAAAAAAGATTACGCCGCCGACAGCAAACCTTAATAAGCAATACGATTTTGGCGACCTAACCAGTTATATCCTGCATCCTAAAAGAAAAACCGACAGCTTGCATAAAAACTCGGGTATAACTGTTGTTCCCAATATTGCTGCCAACCCTACCATTGGCGCCCAGCTCGGAATTAAGGCTGTGGTTGGTATAAAACTGGATAATGACCCTAATACACTGCTTTCTGTTGGGGCAACATCGGCCTCCATTACCACCAAAGGCATTATTTATTTTTATGTTAATCATAATATATTTACGCCCGGTAACAAGTGGAACATCCAGGGTAACCTGGTGGTTGCAAAATCGCTGACGCCCGACTTTGGTTTAGGCATAGGCCGTTATGTTGAAGGCGGCAGCGCTACAGATAAAGTGCTGGCCGACCCCACCCATACAGGGAATTCCATCCATTCGTACTATTTTAATGTGAGGGAAAAAGTTTATAAAGAAGTGGAAGAACATTTTTTTGTTGGGGCCGGAATGTCATTTGAGGTTAGGCGGGATATTACCCTCAAGGACACGGTTAACAATGCGACGCCCTTAAGTGTGTATAATAACCGGCACGGATTCCCGCAGGACCATTACTCGGCAGACGGCTTTCTTTTCAATGTAGAATATACCACGCGCGATAATCCCAACCGTGCCTATAAAGGTATTTATTTTGATGCGGGGGTCCGTATTAATCAGACATGGATAGGCAGTACAAAAAATTCGGTACAATTTACTACCGATCTAAGGAAATATATCAGCTTATCTGAGGTGAACCCCGAAACGGTACTTGCCCTTTGGAACTGGGGCTCGTACCTGGCGTACGGCACCATACCTTTCCTTGAATTGCCCGGCACAGCGCGGGATGGCTCTTCCAGGAGCGGCAGGGGCTATACCTCGCAATACTTTAAAGGGACGGAATATAACGATACCGAAGCTGAGTTTCGCTTCCCGATACTGGCCAACAAATTTATCAGCGGGGTTGCTTTTGCAAGCATGCAAAGCGCTAACGACGAGCAAGGCACCAAACTTTTCCAGGTTTTTCAGCCGGGCGGCGGCGGTGGGTTGCGGGTGTTGTTCAACAAAGCTACCCGCACTAACCTGGCACTTGATTATGCCTGGGGCAAGTTTGACAATAAAGGATTTTTCCTGAATTTAAATGAGTCTTTTTAGATAGATGTAAAAAAGCCTCAAATCTTTCGACTTAAGGCTTTTAACTTAAAAAATAGGGGAAGGGGTGAACTTTTCTATTCAGGAAACTCAATACCTTCAAACATTTTATAGTTATCAATATTGGTAGCAGGGGCAAAAAAGCAGATCACCTTCATCTCAATGTCCCCGGTGTTTTTTAGCATGTGAACCTTGCCCTGTTCAAATAAAATTGCTGAACCGGCCTTTACCTCGCCTACTTCACCCTCGATCATCACCTTACCGTTACCGGTTATAATGTAGATCAGCTCTTCGCTTTGCGGATGCGAGTGCGCCGGACGCACAGCCTCGCCCGGTAAAACACGGATAACACAGCATGACAAATGGTTTGCGTTTAGCGAATCTTCGCTGGCCAGCCAGCGCATAAACCTGCCCGGGTGTGATATTTCAGGCACATCTGATTCATGTATAATGGTCATAATATTTTTATTTAAGAGTTTTTAAAATTCTATCACTTAAGCTGGCGCCATTCAATTCATAATGCGCCGCTAACTCGGGATAAGTGCCTGAGTGTATGTAATGCAGTCCCCCTTTTGTGGTAGTATTAACGGCAACAAGGTTTTTGGTGCTGATATTGGCTTCTTTTTCAAATAATACCTTGCGGAAATGCGACCATAGATAACCATTATTTTGCTCGGCAATAAATACAGGTTTGCCCGAACGGTACAATTCAATAATGGCAGCTTCATCAATCGAAGGCATGTCAACAACATTAATATTGATACCCTGCTCTTCTAATTTTTTTGCAGCATCCAACGCTTCATATACCCCGCGGCCCGAGCTAACAATGGTAGCTTTGGCATTTGCCGATTGCCTGGCGTGGTATGCTTTACCAAATTCAAACTTAAAATCAGCATCGTATATAGCATTGGAAGGTGACCTCAAAATACGCATATAGATCATGCCTTTGTTGCCTTCCACTATCCATTTCAATACACCTAACAACTGTTGCGGGCAGGAAACGTTGATGATCTTTAGCTGCGCAACTTCGTTAAACAACATTACATCATCATTGCCCATATGCGTGGCGCCGTTTGATTGTGTTTCCAGGTCGGCAGCGGTAGCTACCATGGTGAGGTCCAATGCATGTCCCTCGGATAACCAGCCATTTTTCTCGGCTATCACTTCCAGCCGTTCCTGGTGCCCAACGGCAATTCGTCGCATCACTTTCCAATCAAAGAACGGGCAGAAAGTACTCACCCATGAGTTGCCGCCCAATATGGCAAACGCTTCTCCAAGCAACATCATATTGGCTTCGGCTACCCCGGCATTTAACGCGCGGTATTTATCAACAAAGCCAACTCCGGCCTGTAAACCGCTTGTTGAGGCCAGGTCCGAATCAACAGAGAATATCCTTTCATCCTTCGCGAAGGCTTTCATGGATAGTTCTATAATTTTGCTACCGGCGTAAGATTTTCCCTTTTCAACAGCCGGCAATTGTTCAGGTAAATAGTTGATCTTTTTATTTCTAACAGGGGCTTTTTTTGTTTTAACCGGAACTTCTACAATAACCAGTTTACCTTTCTCAACTTTGAAACCCATTTTTTCAGCGTGCCTGAGAATAGTATCTCTTTCTGATGCATATTCTGCTCTTGATAATTGATCGAAGAATTTAAAAAAGTCTTTTTCCCTGGCAGCACGTTGTTGTATCTGTAGCTTATCTTCCTGGTCTAAAATATCATTAGCAATGGTGGCCTTGTGCGTATTCATATAATCAGAAAGTCCGCCATGCCCTTTTGTTGATTTACAAATGATAGCCGTTGGCCTTCCATCGCGCTCGCCGTATTTAAATTGAAGCAAAGCGCTGTAAACAGTGTGGTATTTGGTAGCGTCAACCTCCATCACCCTCCATCCAAAACTGCTGAATGTATCTTTTAAACTATTATGCGGAAAATGCAGCGTGTTCACTATATCCAGCTGGCCGCCGTTATTATCTACCATTACGCATAAATTCTCCAGGCGTTTAAAGCCCGAGTACATTACCGTTTCCCAAATTGGGCCTTCCTGCAGTTCACCATCGCCGGTTATGGTATATACATCAAATTTAGGCGAACGCTGCCCCGCAATAGCAAAACCCTGCGCTACTCCCATACCTTGCCCCATTGGGCCTGTGGCTACATGCACACCAGGCAACAGCGGACCAGGATGCCCATTCAATATGCTGGAGACAGAGCGCGAATTTTTTAAAACAGAACGATCAAAATATCCAATATCAGCATAGATGGAAGCTAATGTAGCTACCGCGTGCCCTTTGCTCAGCACAAACATATCCTGGTCTAATGCGGTTGGTTGCTCAATATTGAGATCGATAATACCGCCGTAAAAAAGACTAACCATAGGGATAGTTGCCGAAGAAGCACCGCCTATGTGAATAGAATTATCTATAGCGTACCTGCACTGGTACAAATTCATTAACCTTATATCAGAATCCTTTACCTGCAACAGGTGAGTAATTCCTTTATTTATCAACGCTCTTTTATCCTCTAAATAAACCAAAACAATATTTTTAAAAATTTATAAAAATCAACTACATAATTGACCAGCCGCCATCAACAAAGTAAGCGGCGCCCGTTACAAACGACGCATCATCTGATGCAAGGAAGTACATAACATTTGCTACCTCTGCTGAGGTTCCCATACGGCCAAAAACACTTTTTGACCCCAGGAAGGCTTCTGTTCCGGCCGGGTCGGGAGAATCATTTATTGAACCTCTTAGCAAAGGCGTATCAATAGCGCCCGGTACCACGCAATTAACACGGATGTTTTTCTCGGCCAAATCAAAAGCCATCGTACGGGTTAATGTATCAATAGCTCCTTTTGATGATGAATAGGCCGCGCGCTCACCAACTGTACGGTAACCCAATATAGAACCGGTATTTACAATAGCGCCCTTGCCCTGATCGATCATCATAGGCGCAAATGCTTTCGACATATAGTAAATCCCTTTAAGGTTAATATCGTATAAACGTGTCCAATCGTCTTCCGAACATTGTAAAATGCTTCCGCGTACTTCCAGGCCGGCATTGTTGATCAATACATCGGCCCTGCCAAAGCGTTCTTTTGTTGTTTTGGCAGCTTGCTGCACCTGCGCGTTGTTAGAGATATCACAATGACAGTAAACAGCGTCAACGCCCATTCCCTTTATCTTTGCTTCTGCCTGTTTTCCTTTTTCATCGTTAATGTCGATAAGGACAATATTATAGCCGTTTTTGGCAAATTTTTCAGCAGCTGCTAATCCTAATCCGGATGCTCCACCGCTTACGATCATTACTTTGTTGCTCATTGGTCTTGATTTTATATTTGGTCAGTATAATTAGATTAATTCATTCCGTTTGGCTTGGTGGCCACTTTAATAGCGCCTTCTTTTCTGCCTTCAAAAACGTCAAGCGCTGTTGCAAATTCTTTTAGCGGGAAACGATGCGTCATTAAAGGGTTCAGATCGATGCGGCCATTCACCAGCAAGTCAATTGCTTCCTGCGCCGTATTGGGGTTGGCCCTGTTACCAATTAGTTCCACTTCATCCAGTACAATTCTTTTCATAGGGAGTGCCGGATCTGAATGCGGGATACCAATAATAGAAACCACCCCGCCTTTTGACGCGGCAAGACAAGCCTGGCGTATTGAGTCGCTTGTACCTGCACATTCCAGCACAGCAGGAACACCAAGCCCGTTGGTAAGGTCTTTTACCTTTTCTACCACGTCGCCATCCTTATAGCTGATAGGAATAGCGCCAAGTTCTTCCGCTTTCTTTAAGCGGTCGCCGCTGCCAACTGCAAGGATACGGCCCGCACCTAAGGCTTTGGCGCAAAGTATGGCCATTAAGCCTTGCGGCCCTGTTCCTAAAACCAAAATATCATCGCCGGGCTGCATACGCGAACGCTTTACCGTGTATAAAGCAATGCTCAAAGGGTCAACGCAGGCTGAATATTCTAACGACATAGAATCAGGAACCCTATAAATGCTTTTTACAGATGTACGCATAAATTGGGCGTAAGCACCGGGCGTATAATGCCCATACTGCCTGTGGCCGCGTTCTTCATGCCCATAATTTAAACAGTTATTAAAGCGGCCCTTCATACAGTTAGCGCAATAGCCGCATCCGCAATGCGAGATACCGCAAACACGGTCGCCTTCTTTCCAGCCTAAAAGCAGCGCTTTTGGCCCCGACTGTACAATGGTGCCCGACCATTCATGGCCCGGAATAAAGGGATAACCCGTTGGCCAAAAGCCGGGGAAATCGCCATTTATGATATGCGGATCGGTACCACAAATAAATGTGGTATCAACTTCGCAAATAACTTCATCAGCATCGGGCTGCGGTACAGGTACTGTTTGTATAGAAAAATCACGAACGCCCTTTAATACCAGGGCGTCCATTTCTTTAGGTAAGCTCATACTTATTTTTTTATGTTACTTTCAGGCACTATCGCTACACCCCTGAACGGAGAGCCGGAGCCGCCTTTAATTTTAAGTGGCAATCCAACAAACCAAAATTCGTGAGCAGGTATCATATCCACCTGTGCCAGGTTTTCAATATTTAATATTTCTCTTTCGCGGCATACGATATGAGCAGGCTGTTCGCGTACAATAGCCACTTCATTATAACTATCAATACTTGGCGCATCGGCGCCTATAGATATCGCGCCCAGGTCATTCAGATATTCTATCGCGCTTCTGTCAACACCCGGATAATCGCGGATGTACCCAAAGTTATCTTTCCATTTTTTATACCAGCCGGTGTAATATAAAACTACCGATTGGGGTTTAATGGTAACACCTGTTTTAGCTATCGCCTCTTCAATATCAGCTTTGGTTATATAGCTGCTTGGTTCTTTGTGCGAAAAATCAAACCAAACACCCGGTGCCATAAACCACTCCAGCGGAAGTTCGTTAACTGCGCGCGCATCAGGCTCATTCACTACGTGGTTGATCGCGTCAACGTGCGTATTTGAATGATCGCACATAGTAAAACCAACTACCTTGTAAGAATAGGGTGGTTTGGTTAATCCCATCTTCTGCGTTTCTTCGTGCGAAAGGTGGCTCCATATCAGGGTTCGCTGATGACCGATAAATGTCGGGTCTTCAGTACTAATGGTATGACTTAGGTCGGTAACAACACAGTCAATACCTAAAAAATTCAGTTTTGTCTGTAATTTAAACGGGGGACAAAATGCTTTCTTAAACATGAATATTAATGATTAACTACGTATAAAAATTTAATTAATTCAGCCCCCTCTAAATCTCCCCCGGTAGGGGAGACTTTGTTTGGACTATTTATTAAAAGCCCTCCCTACCGGGGAGGGTTTGGGTGGGGCTTAAAATTTCCTCGCCCATTCTTTGGGCCATCTTTCTATTACCACTTTTGTTTGGGTAAAGAACTCAATTGCGTGGCGGCCCTGGCCATGCAGATCGCCAAAGAAACTCTCTTTCCATCCGCTGAACGGAAACTGCGCCATAGGTGCAGCTACGCCGATGTTGATACCGATGTTTCCGGCATCTGCAAGGCTTCTGAATTTACGGGCATTGGCACCGCTGCTTGTAAACAGGCAAGCCATGTTGCCATAGTTATTATTGTTAATGAAACTCAGGGCCTCGTCAACGCTGCTTAGTTCTATCAGGCTCATTACAGGGCCAAATATCTCCGTGCGGATCACCTCGCCGTTTAAAGGCAAGCCTTCCAATATGGTAGGTCTTATAAAGTTTCCTCTTTCAAAACCGTTAATGCTTGCCTTTCTTCCGTCCAGTAAAACTTTAGCACCTTCGCTTTCGGCCTTTCCAATAAGATATTCTACTCTTTCCTTACTTTCTTTGCTGATAACCGGCCCCATTTCCATGGTTTCATCTAAGCCATAACCCGTTGTTCTTTTTTTCGCCGATTCGTATAAAGCATCTTTTATAGTGCCATTGTCGCCAACGGTAATAATGTTTGAGGCGGCCAGGCAACGTTGCCCCGCACAACCATATACGCTGTCAGTCACTATCTGTACCGACATATCAATATCTGCATCAGGCAGAATAACCACCGGATTTTTCGCACCACCCTGTGCTTGTACCCTTTTGCCATTGGCTGCGCCGCGAGCGTACACATATTTTGCAATTTTAGAAGAACCAACAAAGCTGATCGCCCTTATTTCGGGATGGTCAAGGAACGCGTCGACCGTATCTTTACCACCATGTACCAGGCTGATAACACCAGGCGGCAGATCAATTTGTTCGATGAGTTTGAACACCTTCATCATAGTAAGGGGAACCTTTTCTGATGGCTTCAAAATAAATGCATTGCCGCAGGCAACAGCATAAGGAAGGAACCAGAAAGGTATCATTCCCGGAAAATTAAACGGAGCAATACAGGCACAAACACCTAATGACTGCCGTATCATAAATTCATCAACGCCCCCGGCAATATTTTCAGAAAACTCGCTTTGCATCAGCATAGGTGTACCGCAAGCCACTTCCACATTTTCAATGGCCCGTTGCAGTTCGCCTCTCGACTCGGCCAATGATTTACCACACTCTAAGGTGATGGTCCTTGCAATATCCTCGGCATTTTCTTCCAGCAGCTGCTTTAGTTTATAAAGCGGCTGTACCCTTTTCATCACCGGTACCTGGCTCCAGAGTTTATATGCCGCAGAGGCTGCCGCTACTGCCTGCGCAACATCTGTTGCTGTACCGCTTCCGTAAGGAACTTTTGCCAGTATGTCCTGCGTAGCAGGGTTTATAACGTCAGTTGTATTTGTTTCCTTACTTTTTACCCAACTGTTATTAATGTAGTTATTAAGAATTTCCATAGTTATTTTTAATCCACCGGCGCCTGTTCTTTTTTTAAAGAACAAACCCCGATGGTATTGATGCCATATAGCATCTTTATTAATAAGGTGTTATTTTGTTAATTATTATTGAGCTGCTGCCGGTGGAGTAGCCGCCTCCGCTATTGTTTTTGGCTCAAATTTATAGCCCAGTTTAACCAGGTAATCTTTGGTAACGGTTGCTTCCCTCAGCGCTGGCCTGTTTCTGTTCGGACCGTCTTGCTCATACATGATCATACCGCCTAACTTCTTCTTTTTCTCCATCATGTCAAGAATGGCTGTAAGGTTAACCTGGCCCTCGCCTAACGCGCAATAGCCCTGGTAGCCATTTTTTAGCTGATCCTGGCCGGCAAAATCTTTAAGGTGCATGTGTTCAACCAACGATAAGTAATCTTTTACAACTTTTACCGGGTCGCCACCGCCTTTTTGTATCTGGCCGATATCCGGCGCAAACCGCATATACTTGGTATCAACCGCATTCATTACCCAATCAATTTCTTCCTGCGTTTCTATCGGGGTTCCGGTATGCGGGTGTAAAGCGCAAATCAAACCTTCATCAGTAATGGCTTTGGCATAGTCGTTCATGGAGTCAACAATGTTCTGTTTGTACGCCTTATAGTCGTAATCCCTTCTTCCTCCGTCGGCGCAATACACTATTATTTTGCCGCCTAAACCTTTTACCAGTTTTGAATAACGTTTCAGGCTTTCTATATCACGCGACCTTTTAGCCGGGTCACGCACATCGCCTGAGCAAAATGACGATATCAGCGGTGTCTGGTACTTTTCCAACAATGGCCCCAGGCCGCCTTTGGTTTTATCCCAGCTTTCAATTACGTTTCCGAAGGTTTCATAACCAACGAAACCTAATGCCGCGATGTCTTTTAATCCGGGTTCAGGCGGTCCCCAAAGTATTCCTGTCGCGCCTATCTGGTGCCTTCTCGTTTTTGCTGCTTCAAAAGCAAAGTTCGGGGCAAGTACTGCCGCAGCGCCGGCAACACCGGCCAATCGCATAAAATCTCTGCGGTTAAATGAATTTATATTTGTCATAATCTATTATTAAATAAAGTCTTTTACTAACCAAGTGTTACAATAAGGGCACCGGCTAATAATAATACAGCCCCCCCAACTTTTGCCATCGAAATGGGTTCAACAGGTGAGCCCAGTATACCAAAATGTGAAAAAATCAATCCGGTTATCATTTGGCCGGCTATCATTAAACAAATAGCAGGTCCTGCTCCTAACTTAGGTATGGTCCAAGAGATGCCAAATACCAGGCAGCCGCCCATTACACCTGCCGTGAGCAACCAAAGAGGCACATCCTTTAAACGTGCAAAAACAGTAGGATCCCAGTCGGTAAGGCCAATAATTATGGCGGTTAAGGCGCCGATAATCCAGAAAATGGCATTAGCCATTCGTGGGTTTTTTAAAATGGAGAATACTTGTCCATTCATGGACAAGTGCAGGGTTAACACGAACCCGAGAACTAACATCAGACAGATCAAATAAACTTTCATAATTGTAAATTTTTAAATTGGTTTAGTGTATTAAATTGGTTTACTGTATTATAATGTATTTATTAATGTAACCAAAGTTTACCGCTCTGTTTAATAACGAGATTCAGACTGCCCCATAACGGGCTGAATAGTATACCAAATAAAAACAAGCAATAACCCGGTTTATGAATTGGTTTGGTTTACGAATACCTATTCAACGTGTATAATCAAAGATATTCTTTTTTATTCAAAAAAAATTTACAACCAATTCGCAACAATTGATACTATAGTAACCTATATTTGATAAAATATGCCTTTATGAGGTAGATTTTATATCTTTTATACATGAAACCGCATTTATTAAAAGTTCAGCTCAAGCCCGAATCGTCTATCACTATTTCGAAGGTGGACAACTTTTATAATCAATGGCATTTTCACCCCGAAATAGAGCTCATTTATATACATAAAGGAAGAGGAACAAGATTTATAGGAAACGATGTGTACCGCTTTGAGCGGGACGAGCTTTGCCTGGTGGGCTCTAACCTGGCGCACATGTGGCGCTGCGACCCTGAATATTTTACAGAAAACTCTAAACTAAAACTGGATGTAACCGTAATATATTTTCATCATGATTTTTTAGGGGATAAATTTTTCAATATCCCCGAATTAAAAAATATCGACTCGTTATTAGAGAAAGCAAAACAGGGCATTAAAATAACCGGCAACACCAAATTACAGGTGAAAGAATTAATTAGCAAATTATCAAGGGCAAAAGGGCTGGAGCGGATCACTACTTTATTGGCCATTCTTGAAAAAATAGCTTTCTCAAAAGAAAAAGAATACATCAACACCATATATCACCCCGAAAAAGTTGAAAAATCAGAAGCCCACCGGTTAAATAGTGTGTTCCAGTATATCTCTGACAATTTTCAAAGAAAGATCACGCTTACAGAAATTGCATCAATAGCCAATCTGAGCGCTAAAGCTTTTTGCCGCTATTTTAAGTCGAAAACAAGCAAAACATTTAATAATTTTTTGTTGGAGGTTAAAGTGGCCCATGCCTGCAACCTGATACTGGAAAAAGACATGACCATTTACGAGGTATGTTACGACAGCGGCTTTAATAATTTATCGAACTTTAACCGGTATTTTAAAAAATTAATGAATAAAACCCCGCTGGAGTTTAAGAAAGAACATCGTTTGTTGAGGGAGTAGATATAATATTTTTTTCAGGGGGACTTAGATGGGCCAACCTAGGTTCACCCTGGTTTTAAGTGTCCTTTTGGGCAGTAGTTACAGAAAAGCCGCTCTGTTTTCGCAGAGCGGCTTTTCTGTAGTAGGCGTAAGCAGCCCATGGATTATTATCCCTGGACAACCTGCGCCTGTAAACTCACTAATATTTTACCTAATGAATTAATAAGGTTGGCGGGAAGCTTGTTTTTATTGGCGCCCGCAACCACATCGTTTACAAACTGCGAAAACTGTGCTGCCGTAACTTTGGCACTGATACGCGAGTTGGTAGCCGGGTTATGGGCGGCGGTCATGCTTAAACCGGTATAGGTATAATCTTTGGCGCCCGAACCAACTGCGACAAATACAGTTAAATTGTTGCTTAATGCAGTAAACCCGGTTAAATTACCTTTGCCAACTTCGCTAAGTAATACAGTAAAAAGCGGGTTGATCTTTGTATCCGCAGCTATCACAAAAATAGTGCTGTCAATAACCGAACGAATGCCTAACCGGCCTTTTTCTATCATGGCTCCTGAATGGGTTGGGTCGGCAACAAGAGTAACGCCGCCTAATGAATCGTATAATGTGGGTGCTACGGTTACTGTAGCTACGGGCGCTACGCTGTTGTTTTTGCTGCATGACAAAGCCAGGAATACCGAGAATACAACACCAGCCGTTAATACGTAAAAGAATAAATTTTTCATGTTTTGTTTTTTTTAAGGTTAAATTATTTTTGAAATGAGTTTATATATTTTATAAGCGTAAGATGATCCAATTACCGGGCAGCTGTTACTTTGATCATCGTCGCCGGGCATAAATCTTTCTGCTTTTAAATGAAAGGCCGATTTGAAATTATTGGTGATCTGGTTGCCATTGGCTTTAAGCGTAAAAAAAGTAAATACAACAATTTTTGTTTCGGGGTTTACCAAAACGTGGTCTACTCCTTTTTGATGTACCATCCAGGCCGTTATTTTATTAGCCTGGTCCTGGGTTATTGACTGTTTAATGTCTATCCGTGCCATAGCCTCGGTAGAAGCATCAGGTGCGGGGCGGTAAACCCAATAGATGTGAACAAATAACACAACTATCAATAGCACGAGTGTTGAAAATGTGTAGATGAGCGTTTTTCTAAGGTTGATTTTCATAGGTTATATTTTTAAATGATTAAAGATTTAAACAGGCAGTTGAAGGGTTAAACCTTACACTTCTGTTATAATTAACGAAAACGCAAATCATCCGGATTTTTTATAAACCATTTATCTACAACTATTTGGAGTGAGTTGTTGAAATAGGTATGTTTTTAGCTCTGTTTTATAGCTAAAACGATCAATAAAATTTATTTTATAAATTATTTTGTGATGAGAATACAGCGCATGGGCAGAGGGGGGTACTTGCCTTAATTATTCCAATATAAGCAAAACAAAAAAGCTTCCATTAGTCCGGATTTGCAATCCCGGATTTAAATAAAGCACACGCGTTGCACCTGCTTCAGAACCACAAACTGTTACTATGGCGCCAATTGGATATCCCTGAAAGTTTTTATGTAAACTTATTTAATAGCCGGCCTTAATAACAACGAGGTGGTAGTGCCCAATAAGGCTCCGCCAAAAACATCGCTGGGATAGTGTACGCCCAGGTACATACGCGAATAGGCTACCGAACCCGCCCATAAATACGAAGGAACTATTACGTACCATTTTGGATATGCCCTTGACAACGCCGTTGCTACCGCAAAGCTTGTTGATGAATGCCCCGACGGGAATGAGGTACTGCCTGCATTGTAAACCGAGACGATCTTTAAATTTTGCACAAATGGCCGGCGGCGCTTAAATATAGTTTTAATTAACAGGGTAAAACCCAAAGTTACCACTGCGCTGCTGCCTGTATATAAGGCGTTTTGGCGCATCTCGCTATCGTGCCGTACAATACCGCCAACCATTAATGCGGCGGGTACGGCATAGGCAACATACCCCAGTGAATTAGATAAAAACAGCATTTCTTTTGTTTCGCTGTCATTACGCTGCAAAGCCAGGTTTATTAAAAATTTATCATCAAATCGCTGCACAAAGTTATTCACCTGCGCTGCCTGGACCATTACTTGTGTAACGGATTTTGTCTGTTCGGGGGTTTTGGGTTGCTCTTCTGTTTTTGTCTGCCCAAAAACGTTCCCTGCAAAGGGCCCAGCTACCAATATTTGTAGAACAAATAACGCATTGATTAACCTTATGTACTTGCTTATTTTCATAACATTATTAGTATGATATATATAATATTTATATTCAATTTAAAGGTATTTGCCTTACTCATCATTTAACAATAAAACCCCAAAATTGTTAAATTTTATCAGCCATTAATCATTTGAATTACCAAAACTAACTGTTAGTCTGGATTTGCAATCCCGGAATTAAGTATAGAAACCATAACCGTAGTTAAACAAAAAAGCCTCAAATCTTTCAATTGGAGGCTTTTAACTTTAAGTAGCAGGACAAATACCGAACTTTTTTGAAGATTTAAAACTTTTGGGTGATTGTATAAAACAGGTGTAGATTTAGTCTGCGCGCAAATGTATCCGAAGTTCCAAATTTAGAGCAGCAAGGCCGCCAATTTCAGGGCTTTTAGTTATCGTTTGCTAACGGACGTTTCGGGCGGTGCAGTAGCTGTTTTAGCATTTCGAGTGGCTCTACAAAATGAGGGTTGGTGTGAATTTTTCCATTCAAAATAACATGAGAATGCGATGCAAGCACATCAGCAATTGCACGCCCGCTAAAGCGATTAATATCGTAAACGCAAAGCAAGGTGCACTCGTATTTTGGTGTCAACAGGTTTACACGCGCTTCATACTCCATTAATTCATCTGTTCCCGGCAGATTTTTAAGCGCCCACTCCATATCGCCACAGGTGCGCACAGTGCCATAAGGTCCATCCTGTGCATTAATTAATACCTGTTCGAGCATATTGTACATCCGGTCGGCGGTGAAAGTATTCCCTTGAAGATAGGTATCTTCTGATGCCAAAACTTTTAACTGGCCATTTTCTAATTTACTTTCAAGAGCTATGCCTGCATCCTCCAACCTGCAGCAGTGATCATGATGCGTATTGCTTTCTAAGATGGTGATAACCTCTTCTTTATTATCCAGGCCTTCTTTGAAGTATGGCAACAACACCTCATATTGTTCCTCGCGCGACCCGCACACACCCGGCTTTGTTAAGGCAAAGGAATTGCCGGATGGCACTATTCCAACACCGGATGACTATGGAAATTTTATTATTGGCCCTACGCATACCCCCGCACCCGAAATGACGGTGCAGCCCGGCGTGCCGCAAGGACAAATATTCACTTTTAACTGGGATTCGAAGGACAGTAAAATTTATCCCGGTATTGTGCGCGACCGGAATACCTTTGGTACGCCCGACCCGGCAAATCCCGCCAATTTAATTGTTACCACCAGCCATCCCGGTACTTATACCCGCGTCGTAACGGTATATGTTCCAAAACAATATGTAGCAGGCACTGCCGCACCTTTTATAGTCACTGCCGACGGAGACAAATCAGTGTTTAAGCCCCTGGATAACTTAATTGCCGCAGGCAAAGTGCCGCCTATGATCGCCATAGCTATAGCAAGCGGGGGGGGCGATGCCCAGGGCAGCGAACGTGGCCTGGAATATGATACCATGAATGGCCTGTATGCAGAATTTGTTGAAAAGGAAATACTGCCAATGGTTGAAAGTACGGCCAATGTGAAACTGACAAAGGACCCTGACGGGCGCGCCACCATGGGCGGCAGCTCAGGTGGGTCATGCGCACTTATCATGGCGTGGTATCATCCTGAATTGTATCACCGTGTGCTTACCTATTCGGGTACTTTTGTAAACCAGCAATGGCCCTATAACCCCGAAACACCGGGTGGCGCCTGGGAATTTGCTAAAAGTATTATTCCGAAAAGTAAGGCAAAACCGTTGCGCATCTTTATAGAAACAGGCGACAAGGACCTTTTAAATCCAAACGCCATGCGCGACGATATGCACGATTGGACCTTGAGTAATGAACTTATGGCAAAAGCACTGGCAGATAAGAAGTATAAATACCAGTTTATTTTTGCGCAGAATGCCGGGCACGTAGATGGTAAAGTAAGAAACCAAACACTTCCCGAAGCACTGGAATGGCTTTGGAAGGGTTACAAACCGAAAAAATAACCCAATAACGAATTTATAGCGTTCCTTTTA
>Ga0206969_1149_pt1 | contig 18619 bp, 14 predicted proteins | sample Alteio_BWOrgHeat_87_FD_153256 | JGI IMG/M metagenome (GOLD analysis project Ga0206969, IMG submission 153256) | Enriched cells from forest soil in Barre Woods Harvard Forest LTER site, Petersham, Massachusetts, United States -... | ecosystem: Environmental > Terrestrial > Soil > Temperate forest >... | reverse complement strand
ACAGATTAGTTATTCACAATTGTGCATTACTTTACCGTACTGTTAAACTGACGCACACTAATTTCGGTAGTGAAAAAGAAAAGGAGAAAGCATGGACATCGAACAATTAATGCCACACGTTGAAGCGCTTGTTTTTGCAAGTGAGCGCCCGCTGACACAGATAGAAATGACGGAGGTACTGGGGCAGGCGCTGGAAACAGTGATCGAAGCAGAACGCATAGCTACCTGCCTTGATGCGATACGTGAAAAGTATGAGGCAGACTATTATCCTTTCCAGCTTAGGGAGATAGGCGGCGGCTACCAGTTCCTTACCAAAAAAGCATTTCATAAAACAGTACTGCAGCTCAATGGCGATAAGCATATAAAAAAGCTGTCGCACGCGGCTATGGAAACACTGTCTATCATTGCCTACAAACAGCCTATTACCAAGAGCGAGATAGAATATATACGCGGCGTGAGCGCAGACTACAGCATACAGAAATTGCTGGAAAAAGAACTGATCGTCATTTCAGGGCGAAATGAGGAGATGGTGGGCAAGCCGCTTATCTATAATACCTCTAAGAATTTTATGGATTACCTGGGTATCAATTCGCCATCACAGTTGCCGCAGCTGAAAGACATCACAGATGTGCAGATAGTGATGCCTACAAGCGGCCAGGATGCAGTTACCGAAGACAGCCCATCGCTGATAATGGTAACAGGGCATGGCGAATTAAAACAAGCCTCGTAAAACGGGCGCACAAAAACGGATTTAATGGTTAGCAAATAGTTAGATCAGATTACAAATTCACAACCCGCCGCTTCCTCCTGAAGCGGCTTTTTTATGCTACCAGCGCGGTTATTTCATTGCACTTACCCAATATTTTTATCAATGCATTTTCTTCAGCGCTCAACCCGTTATCATCGCAGACAACAGCATCGAAGAACTTTCCGATGGTTCCATGGGAATAGTGGTCAATAACAGCGGGATGGACATAATACTTCCTGCAAACCGTGCGGGTATTGCCAAGTCGTTTCGCAACACTGTCTATTACCTCAACCACCGTTCTTTTTATATCAGCCTCTTTATCACAATTGGGTGCGGATTTAAATAGCTCTACTGCGCATGAAGTGCCTACCCAGGTCCTGAAGTCTTTGGAAGTAAAATGCGAACCTGATATTTCCCTGATGTAGTCGTTTACCATTCCCGAATCAATGTGCTTTCTTTGGCCATCCTCATCCAGGTACTGAAAAAGTTCCTTGCCGGGAATGTCTTTGCACTGGCGGACTATCTTGGATAATTTCTTGTTTTTTAATGAAATATTGTGATAGACGCCCTTCTTCCCCTTGAAACTGAAGATGGTTTCAGAGCCATTTATTTTCACGTGTTTATCTTTCATGGTGGTAAGGCCAAATGAACCATACATTTTCTCGTATGCGCTGCCACCTATACGTATGCCGGTCTCGTCCATCAGCGCTACCACTGTGGCCAACACTTTCCTTACCGGCAGGCCGCCCAGGGCCAGGTCGGCTTTTATTTGCTTTCTTATTCCCGGTAAGGCAGTTGCAAAGTCGGACAGGTGAACGAACTTGGTTTGTGCCCTCAAAGAGCTCCACATAGGGTGATAGCGGTATTGCTTGCGGTTCTTTGTATCCACGCCAGTAGCCTGCAAGTGGCCATTAGGTAGTGCGCATATCCATACTTCGTGCCAGGCAGGCGGAATAACCAGCTTTTTTATTCTGTCGAGCGTTTCTCCGTCAGTTATCTCCTTGCTGTCCATTAAATACGCAAATCCATTCCCTTTTTTTACCCGGCTTATACCGGCCTCTTTGTCGGTTATATACACCAGGTTTATGGCTTCGGCACATTTTACAGGGTCTTCAAATAAAGACCTGGCTTTTCTGCCGGTAATTGTTGTAGCCCCACCCATTGGAAAAAGCACCTGTTTCATACAGATAGTTTGAACAAAAGCAGGAGACAAAATTTATGCCGGGGGCGAAAAGCAATAAAGGACAGTATATTATCGGCAACATGTTTCTACAGGTAACAGGGCGCCTACTGCTACTTTTAACGGTAAGGTAGTGGTGCAGAAATAGCACTCTAAAAATTATTAATAAACCCGGCTATGTCGCCTATTTTAAATACGTGATCTACGGCCACTTGCCGCAGTGCCTGTAGCGGCATAAATGATACGTCTGCCGTTTCGGGGTCCTGGATAGCGGCGATTCCATGGTTTCTTTTTACAAATTTTAATCCTTCCACCCCATCGGCGTTTGCTCCGGATAAGAGGATGCAGGCGAGACCATTTTTATAGGCCCGCGAGGCGCTTTCAAATGTGACATCAATACTGGGCCGGCTAAAATTGATCTTCTCGGAATCATCGAGCGAAAAAGTAAAATCCTTTTCTATCAGCAGGTGGTAGTCTGCCGGGGCAATATAAATATTGCCGGGCAGTATTGGTTCTTTCTCCTCCGCTTCTTTTACGGAGAGGATTGTTTTAGTGTCCAGCAATCTTGCCAGCAATGATTCGGCTACGTTCTTTCTGTGTACCACCAGAATTACCGGTACCCTGAGGTTCGCATCCAGCAATGGCAGCACCTGCAGGATCACCTCGAGGCAGCCAGCAGACCCACCTATAACAACGATCTTATGTTTTGGCATTACGCTATCTTCCTCCAGATCTTTTCGTTTGGGTTTACTAATTTGAATTTCTTTTCCAGCGGTGAGAATTTCAATGTTTCTTTGGAGCCAAGCGCTAAAACGCCAAACAGTTCCAGGCTGTTATCGAACAATTCAAATGTCTTATCCTGTAGCTCCCTGTTAAAGTAAATAAGTACATTCCGGCATAAGATCAACTGGAATTCATTGAACGATCTGTCTGACACCAGGTTGTGGGTAGAGAAGATCATGCGCTCTCCCAGGAATTCGCTTATCCTTGCCTTGTTGTAGTTGGCCGTATAGTAAACAGAGAAATCGCTGATGCCTCCGGACTGGATGTAGTTTTCGGAATACCGTTGCATCTGGTCCAGGGGGAATATCCCTTTCTTAGCTTTTTCCAGTACGGCTGGATTGAGGTCGGTGCCATACAGAAGCGATTTATGCAGCAGGTTGGCTTCATGCAGCAGTATGGCCATTGAGTATATTTCTTCGCCCGTGGACACCCCGGCGTGCCATATCCTGATGAACGGATGCGTGGCCAGTACAGGTAAGATCTCATCCCGTAATACTTTGTAAAAAGGAGGGTCGCGAAACATTTCTGTGACGTTAACGGTAAGCTCCTCAACCACCCGTTTTAAGTATGCTGCATCCGACCTCACCTTGTACCTGAATTCGGCAAAACTTGGGAACTTATCCAGCGCCTGGAGCCTGCTCACCCGCCTGCTGAGGGAAGCCCTTGAGTATTCTGTAAAATCGTAACCATAAATTTCCAGTAAATCATTGATCAGCACTTCCACATCTTCATCTTTAATAGCTTTGTCCACAATATCTATTTTAAATGTGCTTTTAATATTGCAAGCAGTTTATCCACATCTACCGGCTTGGATATATAATCGTCTGCCCCTGCATCCAGGCACCTTTCTTTATCGCCCGGCATGGCCTGTGCGGTTACGGCTATCACCGGTATCTGCCCGAAATTCTTATTCTGCCGTATCTTAGGGATAGCTGTATAACCATCCATTTCCGGCATCATCATGTCCATCAGCACAATGCCTATATCAGGTATGACGGCCAATAAATTCAGCCCATCTGCTGCGCTGTATGCCGACACGCAGGAATACCTGTATGCCTTTAATACCGCAGTTAAAGCGAAAATATTTTTTCCGTCATCGTCTATTATCAGCACTTTCTTGTCTTTTGTGTTCATACTCAGTTTTATATTTGTTATCGTCACTTTCCTTGGTGTAGCGGCAATACTATTATGAACGTAGCCCCTTGCCCGGCTATGCTGCGGGCTGAAATAACGCCATCGTGATTTTCTGCAATTTTCTTAGCTATGGCAAGCCCGATGCCGGTTCCTTCATATTCGTCCCTTGAATGCAGGCGCTGGAAAATGGCAAATATTTTGTCAAGGTATTTTTCATTAAACCCTATGCCATTGTCTGCTATTGTTATCCGGCAATACTTCCCATTTTCGTCCGGCACACCGGCAATGTCTTTGGTGGCAATGGTTTCAGCCAGGATATTTATCAAAGGCTGCTGGCCCGTTACTGAAAATTTTATGGCGTTGCTGATCACGCTCTGAAATAACTGCTTCACCTGCCCTGGCTCGGCGTCTATGCAGGGCAATGAGCTGCTGCAGTTTATGATAGCGTTGGTTTCCCTGATAATGGGTTCGAGATCGGCAATAATGTTGTTGATCACCTGGCCGATGTCGGTATTTTGGAATAGGCTGCCTGCCGACAATCTTGAAAAGTCCAGGAGGTCGTCTATGATCTTCGTCATTCTCTTTGATGATACGATCACCTTATTCAGGTACCCGGCTATTTCAGGGTCAAGCTTTTCTTTATAGCGGTCGCTAACTACCATTGAACTGAATACCTGTATTTTTCGCAACGGCTCTTTGAGGTCGTGGGATACCACTGATGCAAATTGCAAAAGGTCTGCATTACTGGTTTTCAGGTGGTCGTTGATCTTCGTCAGCTCCCTGGTCCGTTCTTCTACTCGTTTTTCCAGTAAGTTGGTGTTCTGTTTCTGTTCATGTATGTCTGTGAACGTGCCCACCCATTTTACTATCTTATTGTCTTCCTTTACCGGCACAACGCTCAGCAAATGATACCTGTACTTTGCATTGTGCAGCTTCTTCAGGCATACTCCGGCCGACAGGGGTGTATGTATGTATGAATCGAGGAATTTTTTCCAAAAACCGTCAACGAGCATACCGTTATCGTAAACAGCGGGAAAAGTATCCTTACGGTCGGAGTAGATATACCACTGCTCGTTTGCAAACTCAATATTCCCTGAAGCATCGGCTGTAAATGCAATTTGCGGTATTGATTCGAGAATGGATTGCAATTCCTGGGTTTTACGCTGCTGCTGGTACTGGGCTTTTTTCCTGGCGTCTATTTCCTGTCTCATTAATAGCTGCATTTCATTCAGCTCGCGCGCCTGCTCATAAAGGCGATGAAAAGTTTTTACTTTCAGTACCAGTATGTCGGGGTCAACCGGCTTGCCTATGTAATCAATGCCGCCGGAACTGTAGCCCTTCGTTATAAACTTCTTATCGGTATTTGCCGCCGACAAAAATATGATGGGAATGTCTTTGGCTTTACTAAGTCCCGATAGCGCTTCCGCTACTTCAAAGCCATCCATCACCGGCATTTGCACATCAAGGATGATGAGCGCGTAGCTATTTTTTAAGACTTTTCTCAGGGCTTCTTCGCCAGACAAAGCCGTGTCCACATCGAAGCTATGTACTTCGAGCAGCTTCTTTAAAGCAAAAATATTTTCCGGTTTGTCGTCAACTATTAATATCATCCTATCACAATTTTCAATTGATGTTTAGCGCTGCAATTTGGTAATGCTTTTTTCTATTGTATTGGTAAACAATTCCCGAACATTTAAGAGGCTAAGGGGCTTTTCAATAAATCCAGATGTCAAGCTGCTATTCTGGGCTTTTTCTTTATCACGGGGATCAAGAGATGAGGACAACATAAATATCTTTAGGTGCTGCCTGACGGTTATGGAAGCAGTTTCCAATTTTTGCAATACATCCCAGCCATTCAGAACGGGCATATTGATGTCAAGCAAGAGAATTATCTCATTTGCATCTGCCGCAGCGCATTTCAGATTCAGGTATTCCAGCCCTTCTTCCGGAAAAACGAATCCTACAACATTCGCGCCGGGAATAATATTTTTAATGATCGCAATGCACAGCATATTGTTGATGCGGTCATCATCGATAATAACAAAATCTGGTAAACGCTCTTTCATGATGCTGCCGCTATTGTTTTTTAACTTTTAAATTCTACCTTGAATTCTGTCCCTTCATTTACCTGGCTCTTTACGGTTATTGTTCCCCCTAATGTCTCCACCTGTGTCTTCACCATGAATAGCCCCATTCCTTTTCCCTCGGTATGTGAATGAAAGCGCTTATAAAGGCCGAAGACCTCGCCCCCTCTTTTAGTAAGGTCTATGCCGAGCCCATTGTCTTTAAAAGTGATCTGAAATTTGTCGCCCGACTTAAAGCTTCTGATACTGATAAATGATCTCACATCGGGGTTTCGGTATTTGATGCTATTAGAAATTAAGTTGTAAAAAATGCTGTATAAATAACCCTTTACAGTAAGCATTTCGTCAATAGCTAAAAAATCACTCTCGATCTGTATTTCCTCGTTTTTTAGCAATTCACTTACATTTAACCTGATGTCGGCAACTAACTCGGGGAATTTCACTATTTCCATCTTCCCGCTCACTTCATTTTTCAATTGCAATACCTTGTTTATGTCCTTTATTACCCCATCCAGTTTTTTCACGGAAACCGAAAGGTCGCTGATGAAAAGTTGCCTGTCTTCCTCCGAAATATTTGTAAACTGCATCACCTCGCTGAACCCCATGATGTTTGCCACCGGCGCTCTCAGGTTGTGCGAAATGATATAGGAAAACTGCTCGAGGTCTTTATTTCGCTGCACGATGTCTGCGATCATTTTTGTGCGCTCTTTTTCGGCCAGCTTTTGTTCGGTTATATCAGACGTTATCCCCAGTATAGCGCGTTCGTGCGTTCCGGTTACCAGGAATGGGATCTTAAGTGTATGGAATATCCGGGTGTCCCCTTTATAATCGGTAAAAGAATGCTCAGGATTTATCTTCATTTTACCCGATAAAATAACCTCCCGGTCTTGTTTAAGGTAATAGGCCGCCTGTTCTCTTACCGGAAGGGTTTCGTAGAGCGATTGCGCCAACAATTCTTCTGCAGGCTTACCCATAAGATCTGCAAAACTCTTATTTACAAAAAGGAATTTCCCGTCAATGTTTCTTGTTGCAATAAACTGCGGGATCGAGTCCATGATCAGCCTGAGGTTTGCCTCAGATTGTGCCAGGGCCACTTCTGCAACGTTTGTTTCTGTGACATCATGCACTACGCCATATTTTCCGGTCGGTTTCCCTGTTTCATCGAATTCAAAATGGCTTTGGGAGTATATGTACCTCACTTCACCATTTCTCCTTTTTATGCGGTGAAAAAATGCGGCGTCACACATTTTCTCCTTTGACTCCGCCACCTTCTCCGTTACAAAATCCAGGTCTTCAGGGTGGATAAAAGACCGCCATGATCGGTAAGATTGTTTGTTTTCGCTTTCCGGGATACCAAAGATCCGGCAAACCTCCTCCGACCACGATTCAACGCCTGTTGATATATCCTCTTCCCAGCTGCCGATATGGGCTATCGCCTGCGCCTGCTTTAAGCGCAATTCGCTGTGAATTACTTTGTATTCAGATAGCTTTCTGGCCTTCTCCTTTTCAAATATGCCTAACGCAAATGAAATATCGCGGGCCGCCTCTTCCAGCAAGATCGTTTCCTGCTGATCGAAAAAATGCTTTTCCGCAGCAAATAAATTGAAGGTACCGATGATCTCTCCCGAATGGGCTATTGGCAACATCATGCAGGATTGCAACTTCCGTTTTGTTGCATAGGGTTGCCAGCCTGGTAATACAAATTCGTTTTGAATATCGTTACAGATAAATGACCTGCCGGTATTTACTACATGCGCCCTGGGGCCCGTCTCGTCGAAGATCACGTCGTTAAACAAGGGTATGTCATCATCGGGGATATTCTGGCTTTCAACAAGGCGTATTTTGTTGGTCACCTTGTCAATGAAAGTTATAGATGCAGTTTCAAATTTTCCGAATTCTATAGCTATACGGCACGCATCTTTCAATACCGTTTCTTCATTTTCAGAGTACACTATTGATTGGTTGATCTGGCTCAGGAAGGTGTATAGCCTGTTTGCCTTCGTGAGTTCCACCTCGTGCTTTTCCCTTTGCCGGTTTTGGAAAGCAAGTTCCTCATTGGCAACCTGTAACTCTGCGGCCCGGTTTTCTTTTTCCCGGTTTTGAAAGGCGAGCTCCTCGTTGGCAACAAGCAATTCAGCTGCGCGTTTGCGTTTCTCCGCATTTCTAAAGGCCAGTTCCTTATTTGCAATTATCAGTTCCGAAGTACGCTCCTCCACTCTTTTTTCCAGCAGGTCTTTAGACAATTTCTGTTCGTGTATATCCGTAATTGTCCCCACCCATTTCAGGATCGTTTCGTCTTCTTTTACGGGTATCAGACTTAGCAGGTGGTACCTGAATTCGTTGTTGTACTGCTTCCTGATGCATAGTTCCACAGGTAGCTGTGGTTGGGCCAGGAAGGTAGTTTGCCAGAAAGAGCTTACAGGTTCTTCATTTTCATATGCCACAGGGAATATGCTTTTCAGGTCTGAATAGACATACCATTGCTCATTTACATACTCAATATTTCCAACCGCGTCGGTGGTAAACGTTATTTGCGGGATCGTTTCAAGAATGGATTTTAACTCCTTTGCCTTAAGATACTGTTCAACCTGTGTTCGTTTCCTCATTTCAATTTCCTGTCTTAGCGCTACCTGCATTTCACTAAGCTCCCGCGATTGTTCGTAAAGGCGATAAAAGGTTTTTACTTTGAGCAGGAGGATGTCGGGGTCAAAAGGTTTAGTAACATAATCTATGCCACCGGAGCTATACCCTTTAACAATAAACTTTTTGTCTGTGTTTACTGCCGACAGGAAAATGATGGGAATATCTTTTCCTTTACTGAATCCGGAAATCGCCTCAGCTACTTCAAAACCATCCATTCCAGGCATTTGCACATCAAGGATTATGAGTGCATAGCTGTTTTTCAAAACTCTCTTTAGCGCTTCTTCCCCGGATGAAGCCGTATCCACATTAAAACTGTGGACTTCGAGCAGCTTTTTTAATGCGAAGAGGTTTTCCGGTTTGTCGTCAACTATAAGTATCATCCGCGTGTTTTTTTAATAAATTTCCCAAGGATCGTGAAAGAAGGTTAAATGACCTTAGCTCTTGTGACCGGGGAATACAATCACTTTTTGCTATACAACCATACCCTTAGCAACGATAGCAGTTGGTCTATATCCACCGGTTTTGAGATATAGTCAGATGCTCCTGCTTTGATGCATTTTTCCCGGTCGCCCATCATTGCTTTTGCCGTTACGGCCAGTATGGGCAGCCGCTTATATTTGGGCTGCTCCCTGATCTTTTTTATCGATTCGTATCCGTCCATTTCCGGCATCATCATGTCCATTAGCACTATGTCAATATCAGGGTTCGCGTCAAGCATTTGCAGCGCCTCCCGGCCATCGGTTGCCGAGAACACTTTCATATTTTGCTGTTCCAGAGCTTTGGAGAGCGAAAAAATATTCCGAACGTCATCATCAGCTACCAGTACCTTTTTGTTTTTTAAAACCTCATCGAGCGCGCCAAGTTTTATATACCGTTGCTCAGGGGGTACGGGCTTGCGGTTCTCTTCGATGAGATGAAGGAATAAACCTACCTCGTCAATTACACGCTGGTAGGAATGCGCGGTCTTAATAACTATGGAATCGGCATACTGCTTTATTTTGCTTTCTTCCGAACGCGACAATTGCTCCCCAGTAAAAATGATTATCGGCAGGTTTTCCAAGCCTTCGGTTTTTTTGATGGTCTCTAATGTCTCATAGGAATAGCGTCCGGGAAGGCCCATATCAAGCACCACGCAATCCACGTCTTTCTTCTTCAGTGCGGCTATGCAGCCTTTTACATCATTTTGTATTTCCGTGTTCACGTTGAACGATCCCAGGAAGTACCCCAGGGCCTCTGCGTGCTGCTTGTTCTCTTCTACAATTAGTACTTTTTTGGGGTGGCGGTGCAGCGAAGTTTCCATATTACTGAACATTTCTTTCATTCGCTCCAGGGCCATCGGCTTATTAATAAAGTCAACCGCCCCGCTTTGCAGGCTCTCTCTCCTGGCGTTCATGGAAGACATTATATGGACGGGGATATGCCTTGTTTTAGGGTCGCCTTTTATCTGTTCCATAGCCATCCATCCGTCCATTACCGGCAATTGTATATCCAGCAAAATGGCTACAGGTGAAAATCTTTTTGCAAAAGGCAGGGCATGGTCGCCCTGCACTGCAACAACGCCTTTATACCCGCTGCGCCTCGTAAAGCCAAGCAGTGCGCCGGCAAAATTCGTATCGTCTTCCACGATCAAAACAACTTTGTCGCCAGTTTTTATGTTGTCGCGGTCATCTGCTATTTCTGCGGGTGTCACATGCGAAATATATTCTTCACGGTTCCTGGCCGGCATCGTCTCTGTTGCTTCTTCAGGGGCTTTCGACTGTGTATTTTCAAGCTGCTCGCTGTATAGAAGAGGTGTAAGCGTTTTCATAACCGGGATGACCACAATGAACTCGCTGCCCTGGCCCGGCTCGCTTTGCAGTTGTATATTCCCGCCCAGTAGTTTTACCAATTCCCTGCTTATAGATAGTCCCAGGCCCGTTCCGCCGTACTTTCGTTTGGTGGAGCCATCGGCCTGCTGGAACGCCTCAAATACCATTCCGTGTTTTTCCTTTGGTATGCCTATGCCGGTATCTTTTACTGAAAACCTGATCAATGATTCATTTCCCTCTATTGCCGTTATGTGCAGGCTCACGTACCCCGATGCAGTAAATTTCAGCGCGTTGGAAAGCAGGTTTTTAATGATCTGCTCTAACCTCATTTTGTCCGTTTCAATGGATAACGGCACTGACTTGCCGATGGCTATCCTGAACTCAAGATTTCTTTCCCTGGCCACCGGAGCGAACAGGGACCGCATATCATCGGCAATGTCGTTGATAAGTGTGTCGCTGAATTCCACGTCCATCATGCCTGATTCGATTTTCGAGAGATCGAGTATCTCATCTATCAGGCTCAGCAACCCATTTCCAGAACTTTGTATCACCTTTGCAGATTCTACCTGGTCGCTGTTCAGGTTTGTTTCATTGTTTTCTGAAAGCAGGCGCGATAGCAGTAAGATTGAATTTAGCGGTGTCCGCAATTCATGCGACATATTGGCCAGGAATTCTGATTTATACTTTGAGCTGAGCATCAACTCTTCCGACTTTTTCTGTATATCGATATTCCTTTCAGCAATGAGCGCATTTTTGTCTTCGAGTAGCCTTGTTCGTTCTTCCAGTTCCACATTAGCTTGCTGCAATTCCTCTTGCTGCACCCTTAGCTCTTCTTCCGATGCCTGCAGACCTTCGGTTTTCATTTCCAGTTGGGCATTCAGTTCTTCAAGCACTTTTTGTGTTGCCTGTAGTTCCTCGCCCTTTGCCTGCGTTTCTTTCAGCAGCCCCTGTAGTTTTCCGCGTATCTGCGCACTGTTTATCATAATGCCTACCTGGCCGGAGACGACGTTCAGAAAGGCCTGCACATTCTTACTGTATTCATGCACCGTTGCCGTTTCAATAACGGCAATCACTTTGTTTTCATAAAGTACGGGGATAGCTATTATGCTCCCCGGCTTTATTTCGCCCGAGGCATAGCTTATGTACACGTTCCCGGCGGGTATATCCTGCACGATTATCTCTTGGCCGCTTGCCGCACATTGCCCCACTATTCCTTCCCCTTTCTTAATGGTGTTTCTTTTATCTGATTGCTCAAGTGCATAACCGCTTTCCAGCACCAGCAGGTCATCCTGCAAAAGATAAAATGCGCCTACCTGGCTGTTGGTATATTCCGAGACAAACCTGATTACATTGTCAGCAATTTTGTTCAGGTCTTTTTCGCCCGACATTTTATCATTGAGGCCCGAAATGCCTGTTTGGAGCCATTCTTTATCAGACAACATGCTGAAAGAATACTCCAGCGATTCCGTCATTTTGTTTAATGATACTGCAAGGCTGCCCAACCCATCTTTTAGTTCGTCATTTATCCTGATAGCATAATTACCTGCGGCAATTTTATCGGCCATGTTTTGCAGCACATCTATCCGCAGTGTTATTCCTGCGTCTTTCTTTTCCAGTTCTTCCTGGAACTGGGCGCGTTTGGCAATGGCCAGGTTCAGTTCTGCCGCCCGCTTTTCTTTCTCTTCATTCTGGAACAAAAGCTCCCGGTTGGCAACAATGAGTTCTGCGGCACGCTTTTCTTTTTCATTGTTTTGGAACACAAGTTCATTGTTTGCAACGATCATCTCTGCTGCACGTTTTTCTTTCTCTTCGTTTTGGAACAAGAGTTCCCGGTTAGCGACAATTAATTCAGCCGCCCGTTTTTCCTTTTCATCGTTCTGAAATACAAGTTCCTTGTTTGCAATAATTAACTCTGCCGCCCGTTTTTCTTTTTCATCGTTTTGGAACACCAGTTCCTTGTTGGCAATGATGAGTTCTGCTGCACGTTTTTCTTTCTCGTCGTTTTGAAAAACAAGCTCCTTATTCCCGCTGTTCACTTTTATGAAGAAAACAATAGTAATGACCACAGATAGTAGTGCGGCAATGAGTATTAGTATTGGCGTGTAATTTGCATAATCTTCCATACTGGCATTCCGGTTATCCAGTAGCACGTATTCCCTTTGTTCCATTGTTTTGGCCAGTGTACGCACTTCATCCATGTCTTTCTTTCCTTCTTCAAGAAAAGCTGCGTCTGGTTTTCTCTCCGCACGTTTTTCAGTAATTATTTTGTCAAGAGCAGAAAGCCGCCGGGAAACCAGTTGCTGCATTTGCTCGCAACTTTGCTGCTGGACAGGGTTATCAGCGGTTAAAAACTTTACTTCGTTTAGCACGTTTCTTGCATGTTCCGGGGCGCTGAGATAGGGTTCAAGAAAATTCTCCTTACCTGTTAGCAGGTAGCCACGCTGCCCGGCTTCTGCATCCACCAAAATATAAACCACCTTTTCAAGCCGCTGGATCACGGAGTCGGTATGGGTGACCAGCTTTGTGCTCCGTAGCAGGTGCCGGATGCCGTTGTATGAGGCCACAGAACTTACCAATAGTAATAACAGCGATACGCTGAACCCTACGACCAGGTTCCTTTTAATTCTTGATTTCATGGATGTCTTTAATAAATTTTACGCGAACAACTAATTTGTCAACGTCACTAAGAAGCACTGGAGTTTGTCAATATGGATTCCTGGGCAGACATGTGTGCGTAAAGCTATCGATATTAAAATGGAATTAGTTATACAATTGCATAAATAAGTTGCATAATTCACACATTTTGGATAGTTTTTGGAAAGGGGAATTTCGTGGAATTTATAGCCTCCCCTTTCAAAATTTTTAAAGCTTCCTAAGCTGCATAATGTTGGTTATGCAATATTGTATATTTCTATAATTTTATGAAGTTATTTTGAAGCTTCACTAAAAGAGTTAGCCGCTCCCAGGTAGCGCTATATTACCGCGCCTTACCAATCCACACCTCTGGGTTTAGGGTGGCAGCAGCCCCTTTCTTACCCGCTTTCCATATCTGGAAGTTTATGGTTGGCTCGCCCTGGTCGTTATTGGCTACTACCCCTATGGCCTGGTTGGTATTCACATGCTGGCCTTTTGCCACCGATGCGCTGGAAAGATTGGTATATACCGTAAAGTAGTTGCCATGCTGTATAATTATCATCGGGTTGCCATCTATATAGTTCACGCTGCTCACCATACCGTCAAACACTGCCTTTACCGTAGCCCCAGGCGTTGTCTGTATATCTATGCCGGCATTATTTATCATTACCTTATGCTCTATGGGGTGCGGGTGGGTGCCGTAGTGGTCGGCAATTATGCCCTTGTCCACGGGCCAGTATAGCTTGCCCCTGTTTCCCTCAAAGTTGTTGGCCAGCGCCACATCGGTTGGCGTCAGCAGTAGCGGCTGGGCTTCGCCCTTGGGCTGTTTTGTCCGGGATGGCAGGTTCGTCGCAGTAACAGGCTCTGAAGCAGTCCCGGGAGCCGCTGGCTTGGTGGGCTTGGAGGTGTTCGCTTTGGCCAGTTCTGCGGCTTTGCGCTTCTCTTCTTCATCCGCCGCTTTCATGGCTTTGGCCATCTCGCGTTCTATTACTTCGTTTATCGCCTTCTTTACCCGCGCGGCTATCTTCCGGTTTTTCTCTACATCCTTCATCAGCTCGCCTTCCCTGCCTTTCAACTCTTCCATTACCTGGTTGGTGAGGCTTTCATCTTTTTCCAGCGCCTGCTTTTGCTGTTCCTGCGATGTCAGCAGTTGGTCTTTCTGTGCTTTTTCGGTTTTTAGCGCACCTATCTTGTGTTGAAGCTGGTTTTGCGTGGCATATATCTGGTCCACTTGTTGCTTACGGAATTCCCTGAATTTTTTCAGATACTTCATCCTCCGCATAGCATCGTTAAAGCCGCTGGAAGAGAACAGGAACGCGATCATATCATACGAACTGCGGGTTTCATAGGCATAGCGTATAGACTGTGCGTATCGTATTTTCAGCTGGTCCAGCTTCTGTTTCAGTGTCACTACCTCTTTCGATGAAGATTGTATGGTATTGTCTATATCATGCATCTCCTCGTTTATATTGGCTATCAGGTTCTGGCGCTGTGCCAGCTTGTTTTGCAGGGCGCGTAGCTGGCCCATTGTGGCGTTCTTGTCTTTCTTTACCGCATCAAGCTGTCGTTCGGTCTCATTTATGGCATCCTGTAGCTCCTTGTGCTTTGCCACAAGTTCGTCCTTCGTCATCGTGTACTGCACCTCTTTGTGCTTTCCCGCAGCATCTTCCTTCGTCGCGGTGGACTGCCGCTGTGCAGTAGCCGCAAAAGACATCAGGACGAATAATATTACCGGGATAATGCGCATGGATGTGGGTAGTCTGAAACAAAAATAATTAATTATTGATGCCCATTAGTCCCTTTCCACACTTTTATGACGATTTTACGATCTTTTTCCATAAAAACAACACCAAAGGTTTCTTTATTGCCAAACGTTTGTTTTCTTTTGCTCAAAAGAAAAACAATATGCTCTATTCAATGACGGGGTTCGGACGTGCGGAAGCCACAGTTAATGGCCGCCAGGTGATCGTGGAAATGAAAGCCCTCAATGGTAAACAGTTCGATATTTCTACCAAGCTGCCCCCTATTCTGCGTTCTTACGAACTGGATATACGCACCATGCTCAGCGCACTGCTCATTCGCGGCACTATAGACATAACCGTAAATGTGCGCCAGGAAGGCGCCTCGAAACCGATGGTGGTAAATACAGACCTTGCACTGTTTTACTACCAGGGCATGAAGCAGATAGCCGAGCAAACCGGCCTGCCACAGGAAAATATCATCTCCACCCTAATGCGTATGCCCGAAGTAGTAGCGCCAGATCAGGATGTGCTGCCCGAAGCGGACTGGGAAAATGTAAAAAAGGTGATAGTGGATGCCGCGCAGCAGCTTATGCAACACCGCCTTGACGAAGGCGAGGCTATGCTGCGGGATATAAAGCTGCGCATCAGCAATATAGAAATGCTGCACGAAAAAATACTGCCTTTGGAGAAAGAAAGAACGGAGCGCATAAGGGCCAGGCTCACGCAGTGGCTCGATGATATGGCCGGGAAACAAAACATAGACCCCAACCGTTTTGAGCAGGAAATGATCTACTACCTGGAGCGTATGGACTTCTCTGAAGAAAAAATAAGGCTGAAACAGCACTGCGGCTACTTTAATGACACCGTTAACGAAAACGATGCGGCCATAGGCCGTAAGCTCAATTTTATACTCCAGGAGATAGGCCGGGAAATAAATACGCTTGGCTCTAAAGCGAACCATGCCGAGATACAGCAACTTGTCATAAACATGAAAGACGAACTGGAAAAAGCAAAAGAACAGATACTGAATATACTATAGAAGTGAATTTAGAACATCTCATATCGCAGATCCAGTCGCTTGATGGCTCTTTGAAACACGAAGCCAATAAAGCGGTAAACAGGTTGCTTACTATTCGCAACTGGCTTATAGGTTATTACATAGTTGAATATGAGCAAAAGGGAGAAGACAAAGCCAGGTACGGCGCCGATTTACTCAATATTTTATCAGCCTCGTTAGATATTAAAGGTTTGTCAGTTACTAATCTGAAATTAAATCGTCTCTTTTATATTACATATCCCCAAATTCGTCAGACAGTGTCTGACGAATTTGGAAATACCTCATTCATTGCAGAGATAGCCCCTGATACATTAGAAAATAATACAATGAAAATTCGTCAGACAGTGTCTGACGAATTTGGAAATACTTCAATTGAACCCATCAAACTCCCGTTCGCACTTTCTTACGAAGCTCAATTATCAGAGAAGATCATTAATAAACTTTCCTTTTCGCATATCACGCTTTTGCTCCCTATTAATAACCCGCTTAAAAGGGCATTCTATGCCATTGAAGCCATTAAAGGCACATGGAGTGTAAGGGAGCTCAAAAGACAGCTAAATTCCCTATTATTTGAGCGGAGCAGCATCTCTAAAAAGCCAGAACTATTACTGCAAAGCCTGGACGAAAAAGCAGAAAAATTACCCCAAGTCTCCTTCATTAAAGACATATACACTTTCGAGTTTTTAGGTTTACCGGCAAAAGACGCAGTAGAAGAAAGTGACCTTGAGTCTGCACTACTCGACCACATACAGCAATTCCTCCTCGAAATGGGTCATGGCTTTTGCCTGGAGGCAAGACAAAAAAGGATATTGATAGGGGACGAATATTTTTTCATAGACCTCGTATTCTATCACCGGGTGCTTAAATGTCATATACTGGTTGATCTGAAAGTCGAAGAATTTAATCACAATAATGCAGGGCAGCTAAACACGTATATAAACTATTACAAGAAAGAAGTGCAACTAGCCGGTGATAATGCGCCGGTGGGTATATTAATGGTCACTAATAAAAATGAGGCATTGGTGGAATATGCAACAGCCGGCATGGACGAAAAGCTCTTTGTGCGGCAGTATCTGTTAGAATTGCCGGATAAAAAAGAAATAGAAGCGTTTATTAAAAATGAATTAAGAACTTTGTAGCAATGCGCACATTTTCATTCTCCCTGCTTACTTTCTCCTTACTCTGCTTCCTGGCCGGTTGTCTGCCCGCCCCTTATTTCCAGAAAGAAGAGGTGGTACCCCAAGGCGCCTGGACCTACAATTTCAAACCATCTTTCGAGTTCGAAATTACAGATACTAGTGTTGGCTACCAGCCCTACTTCCTCATCAGGCACACTCAGGCTTACCCTTACAGCAACTTATGGGTGCTGCTATACATTACCGTACCGGGAGACAGCATTGTTAAAGTAGAGCGGGTAAATGTGCCCCTGGCAGAAAATACCGGCAAGTGGCTGGGGCGCGGAATGGGCGAGATATACGAGCAGCGCCTGCCCATGAACCTCGGCGACTCTGTGCACTTCAACAAGAAGGGCATTTACAAGATATCTATGGAGCAGAATATGCGCGTCAATCCCCTGCCGGAGGTATTGAATGTAGGATTGCGCATTTCGATAAAAGGGAGTTCGTAAATACACAATCACGATCTACTAAGTACCATCCGCTAAATACCAATACGCCTCCACCTGAATCACTCGCCAGCTTTCTACTTTAGACTTTCTACTTTAGACTAATAACTAAGAAAAAATGCGCTTCTTCACCTCTGTTTACCTGGTATTGCTGGCCTACATTATAGCCGCTGTTGTTTTCTGGGAAATGAGCCTGCAGAAACAAAGCGCGGTTATATACGACCAGAAGATACTTACCCTGAAAACCCAGGTGGATAGCGCCGCCCAGCCTGTAGCTTACAACCGCGAAGTAGCCACCCTGGACCATGAACGGTCATTGCGCACCAGCCAGTATATAGGCGAAGGCACCACCAATCTTATCGTCATACTCATAGGCGCTTTTGTAGTTTATACTTCCTTTCTCCGGCGCATCAGGTTATCCCGGCAGCAAAATAATTTCATGCTCTCCGTTACGCACGAACTCAAATCACCTATAGCCGCAATGAAGCTCAACCTGCAAACCATGGAAAAGCGCCAGCTACCGGAAGAAACACAGAAGCTACTCATAGACCGCTGCATAAAAGAATCTAACAGGCTCAATGACCTTTGTAACAATATGCTCTTTGCCTCGCAGATAGAAGGCCGGCAATACAAGGCAGCAAGGGAACTCTTCGACCTCTCTGAGCTTGCCGAAAACGCGGTGGTCGATTATGCCCACCGCTACCCTCGAAAATTTGTATCCCACATAATGCCCGGCGTGCATATTACCGGAGATAAAATGATGCTGCACATGGCATTTAACAACTTACTAGAGAACGCTGTAAAATATACCCCGGCAGAAAAGACTATCACCATTGCCCTCCAGAAAAAACAAGACAATGCGGTGCTGCAGGTGATAGACGAAGGCGCCGGGATACCCGACAACGAGAAGAAAAACATCTTCAATAAATTTTACCGCATAGGCAACGAGGAAAGCCGCCATTCCAAAGGTACCGGCCTGGGCCTGTACCTCACTGGCAAAATAGTGCTGCAACATAAAGGGCGTATCATCGTGAAAGATAATACGCCCTCCGGCTCTGTTTTCGAGATATGTTTACCTGTTTAAATTCCAAAAGGATTAAATTCCAAATCCCAGGTGGTCAAATTCCAAACGCCTAAATTCCAAGGATTAAATTCCAAATCCCAAGTGGTAAAATTCCAAAA
>Ga0206969_1146_pt1 | contig 18804 bp, 15 predicted proteins | sample Alteio_BWOrgHeat_87_FD_153256 | JGI IMG/M metagenome (GOLD analysis project Ga0206969, IMG submission 153256) | Enriched cells from forest soil in Barre Woods Harvard Forest LTER site, Petersham, Massachusetts, United States -... | ecosystem: Environmental > Terrestrial > Soil > Temperate forest >... | reverse complement strand
CGGGATCTCATAAAAGACAATGGAGGACACGGATTCTTTGTTCCCCGAACGGATGCCTACCAAGGGGAATATGTTGCGGCCTGTGATGAACGGCTGGCATGGCTCACAGGATTTACGGGATCAGCAGGATTGGCGGTGGTTTTATTAGACCAGGCGGCCTTATTTACCGATGGTCGTTATACCTTACAGGCCAAGGAACAAATCGATACTTCTTTATATCAAATCAAACATCTGATTGACGAACCTGCATCTGATTGGGTCAAAGATTGTCTAAAACCTGGACAGAAGCTATTTTATGATCCGTGGTTGATTACCTTAAATCAACATCAAGCATGGAATCAGATCTGTGAAAGGGTAGGGGGCGAATTTGTGCCTTGCCCTAGGAATTTTATTGATGCGTTATGGACTGATCGTCCTTCCGCGCCCTTACAATCTATGGTTGTGCATAATATTGCCTATGCCGGAGAGACTTCAGAAACTAAACGGCAACAAATTGCCAAAATAATTCAAGAAGATAAAGCTGATGCGGTTGTGCTTGCAGAATTAGAATCCATTGCATGGTTATTAAATACACGGGGCAGTGATATTCCCCATACACCTGTGACTCAATGTTTTGCAATTGCGTCTATTGATGGCAGTGTGGATTTAATGATTGACCCTAAAAAGCTTACAAATGAAGTACGCGACCATTTAGGAATAGATGTTCGTCTTCACCCAATAACAGACAGCGCCTTGCTTTTTTCCTCCTTTAAGGGAAAATCTGTGATACTTGACCCTTCTTTAACACCACTTGCCATTGTTGATGCGCTTGAACAGGCAGGTGCTCAGTTAGTCTTGTCCGCTAATCCTTGTGACTTACCAAAGGCTTGTAAAAATCCAACAGAGCTAGCAGGAGCAAAAGCAGCGCATATGCGTGATGGTGTTGCTGTGGTTAATTTTCTCGCCTGGCTGTCACGGGAAATTTTAATCAGAGATATTGATGAGCAAGAAGCAACGGATCAGTTATTAGGATTTCGTGAACGCCAAGATCTTTTCCAAGATCTAAGTTTTGCAACCATTTCAGCAACAGGTCCTCATGCGGCCATTGTTCATTATCATCCAACGCTTGAGTCTAACTGCCCATTGTTCCGTAATAATTTATATCTGGTGGATTCTGGCGGACAATATCTGGATGGCACCACGGATATTACACGTACCGTTGCCATTGGTACTCCAACAAATGAACATTGCGATCGATTTACCCGGGTTTTGAAAGGGCACATTGCGATTGCAACCGCTAAGTTTCCACGTGGCACTTGTGGACAGCAACTGGATGCTTTGGCGCGTCTTCCTTTGTGGCAAATTGGTTTGGATTATGATCATGGCACGGGACATGGTGTGGGAAGCTATCTTGGTGTTCATGAAGGACCACAACGAATTTCTAAAAAGGGTGCTCCCGTTGCTTTGCAACCGGGGATGATTGTTTCGAATGAACCCGGTTATTATAAGGCAGGTGACTATGGAATTCGTATTGAAAGTTTAATAACCGTCATAGAAGCCGATAACTCTCCAATGCTGACTTTTGAGACCATAACTTTAGTGCCGATTGATCGCACTTTAATTCTAAAAGAGTTACTTACTTTGCTTGAAGTGCAATGGTTAAATGACTATCATCAGCGCGTGAGAGAAACGCTTTTACCACGGGTTGCAATTGAGGCCAAAGATTGGTTAATTAAGGCAACAGAAATAATATAGGGGGAGACAAAAAATGCCACGTTTTTTAGTTACTTTAGGGATAATTTTTGTGGCTGTAGGGCTTTTTTGGCAATATTTGGCTAAATTAGGCCTGGGTAAATTGCCAGGAGATATTATGGTTGGTGGACAGCATTTTGTCTTTTATTTTCCACTGACAACTTCCATTCTTGTGAGCGTTGCTTTAACAATTATGTTGCGATTCGTAAGTCGGTAAAGCGTGACGATTAATTTAATATCGATTGCATAATTATTTTTGCTCGTGCTATTTTCAAAAAGTAAAAATTTGGTTAACATTCTAGCTGAATGGTTGAAAAAACAGGCTAATACCTCTGTTAAGTTGAACGGGGGTGTTGTCCTTTAAGGGGTAGACTTGTGAGTGTAAAACGTAAGCCCATATGGCACAATCAAGTTTTCCCATTGCGTCCGGATAGGGAAGAAGTTCTTTTTTTTCGCAACAAACCCTTGCCTGACTTTGCAATGCGTAATAGTCCTGTTTACGAGCAGGAAGACGAGCAGTTTTTTAACCATAACCGTAACCGATTAGAACGTCGTCAAGTCTCGCGTAGACAAGCGTCATTTAAAGACCGTTGGATAGATGAGGAACTAACATTTTCCATGAACAAACTATCATTAGTAAGCCTCGTTTGTGGGCTCATGTTACTCGGTGTGTTGTTTTTCATCACAGGATTTTTAGTAGCATTATCAACGGTTGTTCCTAAGCAACCAGAGCAACCAACATCCGCTGCTATTTGGGCCGCAGGAAATGCGCATCCAAATGCTTCCCATCATCAACAAGCTTCTTCTCGTCTAGAACATCGGGCCAGTGGATTTGCGGGTAATGCAACGGCTAACGAAGCGGCCCGTGTGGAAAGCAAGGTAGGATCTAATCTTCCAGCTCCTTTTCAATACTTTGTAGCGAAGGGCGAAGGTCAAACACGCATGGTGATTGCAAAACATACGCCGGTGCCAGGTTCATCACCTTCAAATGCCGGTATGGTTCCTCCGCACCCTCAGCAACACCAACCATCCAGTGCTGTGGCTAACACGATGCCACCACCGTCTGCTGGTCCTGTTACTTCTTCAAACCATTCTGCTCCAGGAGCCGTTGTGGTGCCGAATTATACGCCATCAAGTTATGTGGCGCCGGTTGCACCTGTTGCGCCGCAAGCGCAGAATTATTCTCAACAAATGCCTATATCTTCAGTGCGCTATACCCTTCAAATTGCCGTGTATGATCAAGAGATCAGCGCCATACGGCAAATGAATGAATTACGTCAAAGTGGGCACCAGGCGTATTTGTATCCCAGTCAGCATGCTCAGTACGGAACAATTTATTACTTAAGGATTGGCCAGTATTTAACCCGTCAGGAAGCTGAGACCGCTGCGGCAACAATAAGGCAGCGCTATCAACGTCAGCCACTCATCATCCCCATTCAGCAAGCGTAAAAATCTATTCTGAAAAACTAAAAAATATAAGAGAGGGGAATCTGAAAAGATTCCCCTTTTTTGGTTTATAGAGATCGCCGTGCCACTATTTTTCTGGATTTTTAACGAGCAGTCTGGGATGACGTAAGGAGCGTAAACTCAACAGCATTAATAATCAGATACTACTGTCTTAATCTTTAAGTACGGTACTTAAAGTAAGTGTGTTGTATTCAATCATTTTGATGTAGGTAGGGGCGGGGCCCGTAGGTTCAGATAAAGAATCGGCATAAAGCTTGCCTTTTATCTGTACGCCTGCTTCTTCAGCGATTTGATCGATAAGCTTTCGGTTGGAAAGGTTTTCAATAAATACACCTTTGATCTTTTCTTGGCGGATTTGATTAATCAACGTTGCAACCTCAAACGCAGCCGGTTCTGTTTCTGTGCTTAAGCCGAGTGGCGACAAGAATCGTATCCGATAATCGATCCCAAAATATCCAAAAGCATCGTGAGTGGTCACCACCACACGTTTGGATTTGGGGATCTTTTTGAATTGCTGTTGAACCCAACAATCTAATTTTTTTAAGTCATCGATGAACAATTTGCCACGTTTCTTATAATAATCGGCGTGAGAGGAATCAATTTCGCATAAGGCGGTTATGATCGCCTCCACATACAGAATAACATTATTCACGCTATGCCAAGCATGGGGGTCTGCCTCAAGTGTTCCATCTTTACTAGTTAAAATGCGCGGACGTATTTTGTCACTCACAATAACGTGCCGACCCTTATAATGAGAGGCCTTAATGAGCCGGTCTATCCATCCTTCAAGACCCAGACCATTCACAATGATCAGATCCGCTTTTGATAGTAAAGCAACGTCATTGGGGGAGGGTTGATAGATGTGAGGGTCAGAATTAATTTTAACAATGTTATGAATGATGATGTGATCCGCTTGTTCACCAACCACCTGACGAACCAAGTCTTCAAGAATAGAAAAACTGGTTACGATATGAATAGGGTTTCCCCAAACACTAGAGGTAAAAGATAGCCAGATGAATAAAGCAATCAATTTTTTCATAGGTCAGTGTATTCAAATTAGGAGGCAGAGAAAATCTGCCTCACAGAGTTATATCCATTTTAAAGCACTGCTTGCTGCCAAGGTCAACCAAAAGGGTAAAGAACCCTGTTTTAGATTGAAGAGTTTGGCAACAATGTTACTGAGTGTTAAGACAATTAACGCAGGATAAACGATTTCGAGGATCATTTCTAAAAATCGACAAATATCATTAAACCCTAATGTTGAAATAACAAAAGCAATCCCAACGGTTGCAAAAATTGCCTGTGATCGGCTTATTTTGCCATTGCTAACATCATGCTCTAAAAATTCAGCAAACAGAGTGCAAAGGATCACAGCAGTGGCAAGACACGCGATGAGGATGGTTAAGCTTGCAATAGGTATCGCAAATCTTCCAAGAGCCTGACCCGCAATAACGGCCAAGATTTCTTCAGAAGGGGTTTGGGTTAGGATCGGGGCGTACTTTGCACCAAGACTAACGAAACCGATGTAAACCAATGCTAAAATACTGGCACCTACCAAAGAGGATTTCAGACCTACGATCAATAAAGCTTTGGGATCATTGTCGATCTTAAGACGGGATCGTAGATAATAAGCGGTTGTCGCTGAAAAAAAGAATGCCGCGATTAAGTCCATGGTTTGATAGCCTTGCTTAAGGCCAATTGTCAGGGCTTGAAGACCGCTCAGGCTACTGGTCATGGGTGGCAGTCCCCACCACAGGCCAGATATGATTAAGATAAGCAATCCCCCAAGTTTCCAAGGTGTTAAAACCAACCCAAGGATATCAACAACACGGTGACGTTTCCAAATGAGGGCGGCAATAAGAAGACAAAGCCCTAAGCTAAAAGGAATGAAGGGCAGTTGCGGAATTAATAGGTGAACGCCGCCATAGGCAACGGTCAAACACCGGGCAACGACACCAAAGGGGCCTATTAACGCTAGCATCATGAACGTTAAGAGAAATGCAGGATTTTTACCCAGATTGGCAAAAAAAGATTTGCGATTTCCCTCATATAAGATAACGCCCAAAAGACCAAGGAAGGGGACTAAGACGGCGGTGATCAACAAGCCCACGATGGCATAGGGGTACTGACTTAATGTTTGGGTGCCAATTAAAAGCGGAAAAACCAAGTTGCCAGAGCCAAAAAACATCGTAAACATGGCAAAACCAGCAGTAAGTGTTATTTTTAAAGTATTATTATGTTGCATCATTAGCCCCCATAATTTGTAAATAAGGTGTCAGCAGCTGTAATTCAAGCCTGTTTTAGAAGCTGGAAATAATAGAGATAAAAAGGAGAGGGGAAAATAATATGTCGGCCTAGCCGACAATCACCCGGATAGGGGAAATATAAATAAAACGCTGAGCAATATAACTGTTCATAATCCCACTATAATTTTGTAATTTTATTCTGTCAAGGGCTTTATTTAGGTAATATAATTTTAGGACAAGGTGGAAAAGAGGAAGTTTCCATCGATGGTTATGAGCTGATGGAACCAAGCACGAACAAACTTCTTGTTGTCAGTAGTATCATCGGTTAATCTTCCTGCATTCGGAGGGGTGGCCGAGCGGTTGAAGGCGCACGCCTGGAAAGTGTGTATACGGGGAACCGTATCGAGGGTTCGAATCCCTCTCCCTCCGCCATTATTTGATAAGTCTGCGTGCGAGCTGATAAATTTCAATATGAAGATAAAATTTTGGCAATTTGAATGTGACTTTAATAAAGATGATTCCAAAATTGCCATACCTGTAGTTTTATTGGCTTTGAGTTTAAATTTTACCAAGTTTAATGCAGAAAATTTGATTGTGATTGCTGTAGTCTACTATTTTTTCTATTTTCTTTTAGAAAAAATAGTAAATTTTTTTAAGGATTTATGGAATTTTTTGATATCAAAGAGGAAGCATAAGTGTCCAAAATGCAAAAGCAATAAGATAATTCTTCAAGGTTACAGCACTTATAAATCAGACGAACATCACGCTTTCTATCTTTGTACTAAATGTGAAGCGACGTCCCTATTAACTGAAGGGGGACTAAGCTATAAATAAAAACATCAAAAGTTTCACACTTATCATGCTGTGCCAGCTACCAAACGGGATATGTAGTCCTATTTTATAAGAAATTTATGGTGACTCCGTACCAAGTGTGGAGGTGGAATATCAATAGGTTATCTGCATTTTGGGAAGAGCAGAAACTTAAAATAGATTAAAGGTACAGGTTAATGAGAAAAAAGACCTTGCCATTGTTAAAAAATGGACGCAATGAATCACCTCACGTGGTTATATTAGGTGCTGGCGCAAGCTTGGCATCTCTTCCTAATGGCGATAAATATGGCCGCAAAGTGCCGCTTATGAACAATATTGTTGAAATGGTGAGTTTGCAACCGATCCTGGACAAATATGGGATTAAATATACCGGCAACAATTTTGAATCTTTTTATGATGACCTTGCCAACAATTCAGGCAACGAAGCCCTTCTTCAAGAGATAGAGGAAGCAATTCACGGTTATTTTGGTGCAATGGAGTTACCGGATTCTTGCACTCTGTATGACTATCTCGTTTTATCATTGAGAGAAAAGGATATCATCGCAACCTTTAATTGGGATCCGTTTCTTGCTCAAGCGTTTCAGCGGAACATGCATGTCACCCATAATATGCCGAAAATTGCTTTTCTTCATGGAAATGTATCCGTCGGTTGTTGTATAGAACACGAGCAAAAAGGTTTTTTAAATGGTGTGAAGTGTGGTGGATGCAATGATTTGCTTAGGCCAACAAAGCTTTTATATCCAGTAAAGAAAAAGAATTATCAAAATGATGAATTTATACAACAAGAATGGGAGGGGCTGAGACGTCACATAAGACGAGCCTACATTATGACCATTTTTGGTTATAGTGCTCCTGCAACGGACGTTGAAGCGATAGAGCTAATGTTGGAAGTTTGGAAAAATAATACAACAAAGTCTTTTTCGATGATTCATATCATTGACATAAAAGACGAGAAAGAGGTCGAGAAAAGCTGGAAGGATTTTACAACTTGGTCATTTTCCGTTATTCAACGATTACAGGAAGAATATCTTTTTCGTCATCCACGTCGAAGCTGTGATGCCTTTGCTATGGCTACACTTCAGCAATGTCCTTGGCAAGAAAATCGATTTCCTGAATTCAAAACTCTTAGCGAATTGCATAACTGGATAAAGCCGTTAATCAAAGAAGAGGAAATGAATAGTGTTTTGTCTAGTAAAGGAACTCTAAATTAATAAGTATTAGAAAACACTATTCGTTTTTAAAAGGGAGATCGCCAGTGGATAGTGAGGAAGAAAAAGAAATATACGCTCGTTTTGGGCTAGCATTTTATCTTGTTAATTGTCTTGAGCACCATATTGCTAATGTCATGTGTTGTATTGAAGTGATGCCACGAATGGATAAATGCGGCGATAGAATAGAATGGGAAAATTTGATAGATAAACATTTTGATAAGTCGTTTGATGAAACTTTTGGAAGGCTTAAAGCAAGATTGTCTGAGTATTCGAAAATATTTCCGGCAATTTTAGTAATTATACCTGATCTAGAAAAATGTGTGGAAGAAAGAAATTTTTTAGCCCATCATTTCTATAGGGAATATGCACAGCACTGGTTTTCAGTCAAAGGAAGACAAGAAATGATAAAGCGACTCGAAGTTGCTTATGACCTATTTGATTTAACAAGTAAGAAGCTGGATTCTAGTATGGAGCCCTTGATGGAAAAGTATGCTCTTACAGAAAGTGCAGTAGAAGAAATGTATAATAAAATGAAAGCTGAAGCTGAATCATATAATGGGTAGAAGCTGTTTTCTTAATCTACTGGGAGGAAAAATGGTCAAGTTCGTAGTAATTATTGGGGTAATCCTATGGGGTTTTTTGGATATTCCTGGATATGCAAGCGGGGACCAACCGTCTGGAAATAAAGATCAACAAACCGTTACCCTCGAACTACCGATTAATCACTTTATTGAGAAAAAGGTCTCTCTTTTTGTCAAAGTCCCCAAGGATTTTCGTCCCTTACAGTCTATGAACGAGGCAAGACGGATGCTTGAATTCATTCTACAAGGGGATGATGAGTGGAAATGGTCTAGGATTATTACCTTGAATGTCGAAATAGGGTCAGAAACGTCTGCGGTTATTTATCGGGACACATTTAAATCGATGTTCCAATCCCAGGCTGAATCTTGTGAGTTTCTTGAAGAAGAGATCAAAGCTTATGAGGATTATGAGTCGGCAACACTCGCCATGAGTTATACGACAAAAGGTCGTAAAGAAGTGATCTACATGCGTCTTTATTCGGGTCCTGCTGATCTCTGTGCCATTCAATATGCAAAGGCATTGGCTAAAGGCGAAACTCCCCAACAGGCCTTGACGGAATTAAAAGCATTTGTGAGTACGATAGCGCAAGTTGGTGAGGGAGCTAAAGTTTCTGGGAAGTAGTGTTTTATGGGAAATGTGACAAACGATCCATCCCAAGAACTCTTTGACGCACTTCATTACATGCATGTGAGCGAGCTAAAAGAAGTTTGTACCCAACTTAATCTGCCACTTCAGGGTAAAAAGGGAGATCTCATCCACCGCATTCAAACCTTTGTCCAAACTGGTCAAATTGTAATCTTAAAATCGTTGCCAGACGTTTCGAAAGCGCAAAAAGGGGTGGAGTATCCTCTGTTGCCAGAGACCTTGGCCCTTTATGGATCATACAAAAATGACCAGCGCACCAGGGCGTTTATGAAAACATTGGTGGGGGATCATTTTCACTTTACAGCCTTTGGTCAAGATTGGATGAAAGAACGTTGGCAGGCGGGGAATCCTCCCACATACCGTGAGTTTGCGGAATTTTGGCAAGCGGAATATGTTAGGAGGCAAACTAAAAAAGCCTCTCCCAAACAAGAATGGGCCTATCTTACCTTTATCCAGAAGTATTTAGCCGAACACCCACAGGCATCCAAAAACACAATTGTTGTGGAGTGGGAAAAAGTACGTACCCTTAAAGTCAACAAGGCAAAGCGAATCTTAGAAAACTTTATCCATGAGCATTGAAATTACCTACCTTAAACATCATCCACAGCATGTTTCGATACTTGCATCATGGGCATTTAATATGTGGGGACATTATAATCCAGAATCCACGTTAGAACGGTTTGTTGCTAAGATCGAACAGCATTTGAATGAAGATTGTTTGCCCTTAACATATATTGCGCTTTGCAATAATAAGCCCGTTGGGATGAGCAGTTTGCGCAATGCAGATGGTATTCGCCCAGACTTATCCCCATGGCTGGGTTCATTATTTGTGCATCCTGATTATCGCCACCAGGGGATTGGTGAAAAGCTTATTGCAACTGTTATCACTAAAGCAAAAGAGATGCATTATTCTAAGCTTTATTTACTGGCCTTTGATGAAATCCTTCCTCTTTGGTATCAGCGGCTGGGATGGAAATTCATAGGCATTGATGAAGTGTACACCCATCCAGTAAGCGTGATGGAAATAGGGGTATAAACCCTCATTTAGCTGGCATTTTAAGTGAAGTTGCATCCCATCCCCCACCCAAGGCCTTGATGAGTCCAACGGCAGAAGTCATGTGTTGACTGGCGATATCGATGGCATTTTTCTGGGCCATGTAGGCATTTGTTTGGGCCGTGATGACATCAGCGTAGGCAACAGTACCTGCATTATATTGATTGATGGTCAGATTCAGCAGCCTTTTTGTATTGGCAACGGTTTCATCTTGTACCTTTGCTTCAGAGGCAAGGATGCGTAATGATGAAAGATTATCTTCAACGTCTTGGAAAGCGGTCAATACAGTCTGGCGGTAGGATGCCACACTAGCATCATAGGCCGCACGTGCTGCGGCGGTTTTGGCATCGCGCAAGCCACCATCAAATAAGATCGCTGCCAATTGGGGGCCGAGTGACCAGAATTGGGCCGGTGCGGATAGCCAGCGCCCCAAACCCGTTTGACCAAGGCCGGTTGACGATGTGTAGTCAAAGCCACCCGTTGCAGCCAGCGTTAGGGTGGGGAAGAAAGCCGCTATTGCAACACCAATTTGGGCATTCGCCTGTGCCATTTGGCGTTCCGCTTGGGCAACATCGGGGCGGCGCTCCAATAACACGGAGGGGACTTGTACGGGAATTGATGGCGGGGTCATAATGAACGGTGAGGGTTTTAAAGAAAAAACAGACGCTGGTTTGCCAATGAGCACTGCAATTGCGTGTTCATACTGGGCCCGTTTGATGCCATTATTAACCGCCTGTACTTGGGCTGATTGCAGTTGATTTTGTGCCTGAAGGATATCCATTTGTGCGGCGACCCCTGATCCATAACGGCCCTGGGTTAACTGCAATAATTTCCGGTAAGCACCTTCAAGATCATCTAATAGCTTTTGATCGGCATCCAGTGCACGTAATTGAAAGTAATATTGTGCAAGGGAGGCTTGTGCAGAAAGCTGTGCTGATGCAAGCGCTGCTGCACTGGCTTGTGCCCCTGCTTCGCTGGATTCAACGGTACGACGTACACTACCCCAAAGATCAGGCTCCCAAGCAGCAGTAAGCGACATCGAATGATCCGTATAAGGTGGAACGGATATCGTGGGGATAAAATGTGGTGGTTTTTGGCGAGTAAGCGATAGGGAACTGGTGAGTGTTGGGGCATAACCCGCCCGTGCTTGATCGACAAGGGCCCGTGCTTGTCGGTATTGTGCCTCAAATGTTGCAATGTTTTGGTTAGAGATTTTGACCTGGTCTTCCAAGGTATTTAACGTCGGATCATTAAATACTTTCCACCAATCGCCGCGATTATGATCATCCTGTGGCTGAGCAACTTTCCAACCCTCAGCTGCTTCTTTATATTTTTCAGGAATTTCAACAGAAGGTTGGACATAATCAGGGCCAACGGTACACGTGCTGAGAAGCAGTGCAAGCATCCACAATCCAATCGTGTTTAGGAATAAACGTGTTGCCATTTGCGCTTCCACCAGATGCTGTAATGTTCAAGGGTTAGATAAATTACCGGGGTTGTGTATAAGGTCAGTACTTGACTAACGATTAATCCACCGATGATAGCAATACCAAGAGGTCTCCTTACTTCAGAGCCAACACCCGTGCCAAACGCCAAGGGTAATGCACTTAGCAACGCCGCCATGGTTGTCATCATGATTGGGCGCAAGCGCATCAGACAGGCCTCAAAAATCGCAATCTCTGAGGGTTTGTTTTCTGTCCGTTCAATATGTAGGGCAAAATCAATCATCATAATGGCATTTTTCTTAACAATACCGATGAGAAGGATGATGCCAATGAGTGCGATAATGCTGAGATCAGTTCCGGTTAGTTGCAGCGCAAGCAAGGCACCTACGCCGGCAGAGGGAAGTGTTGAGAGAATGGTAATAGGGTGAATCAAACTTTCGTAAAGTATGCCAAGGACGATGTAAACGGCAAGCAATGCAGCCATGATTAAATAGGGTTCCGATTCTAGAGATTCTTGAAAAGCGAGTGCTGTCCCTCGGAAAGCGCCATACATGCTGTTCGGCAAGTGCATCTCATCAATGGTATGATTAATCGTGTTAACGACATCTCCTAGTGCAAAACCGGGTAAAAGATTAAAGGATAGGGTTGCTGAAGGAAGCTGTCCTTGATGGTTGACGGATAACAAGGTTGGAGAGGGTTCAAAGCTTGCAAAGGCTGATAGTGGTACAGTTTTACCGGTGGATGAGGGCATGTAGATATCATTGAGGGTCTCTGGTCGTTGCCAATATTTTTGTGCGACTTCCATGACGACATGATATTGATTCATCGTTGTATACATGGTTGAAACTTGGCGTTGGCCAAAAGCATCATACAAGGTGTTGTCGATCTGTTGTGCCGTAATACCAAAGCGTGAGGCAGTGTCGCGGTCAATCTTGATAAATGCCTGCAGACCATTACTAAGCTGATCACTATTAAGATCGACAATTCCTGGTATGCTTGCAAGTTTTGCCAAGACGCGGGGCGCCCAAGTGTTGAGGGTATGTAAATTATAGGCTGACAAGGTGTATTGAAATTGGGCACTGCTTGCCCTGCCACCGATCACTAAATCTGGGGTAGGGTTCATGTAAAGCGTCGCCCCAGGTACAACCGCCAACTTATCTCGTAACCGCCCCATAACTTCACCGATGGCAATGTTGCGTTCAGCAAGGGGCTTCAGCATGATATATAACCTGCCAGAATTGGTGGTGATGGCGTTATAGTTATTGTTGCCAACGAACCCAATTACATTTTCGACAGCTGGATCTTGGTTGATAATCTCCACGAAGGCATCAAGCTTTTGCTCCATTCCTTGAAACGATATGTCTTGTTGTGCCTGGATTGAGGCCACAAGCCTACCGGTATCTTGTTCTGGAAAAAAACCTTTGGGGGTGACCAGAAACAAACCAATATTGATCATAATCGTCGCGGCGGTTGCAAACAGGACTAGCCTGGGGTGTTTTAGTGCCCAGCTTAGGCTATATTCATAGCCTGTGCGTATATACAGGATAGGGTTCCATCGGGTTGACTTAGGTTCATTGTGGTTTGCCTTAAGCAATCGTGCGCACATCATAGGGGTTACGGTCAGCGATACGACCAGAGACACTAAAATGGCCACCGACAGAGTTACAGCAAATTCACGCAGCAATCTTCCAACGATGCCGCCCATCAACAGAATCGGGATAAAGACAGCAATTAACGAAGTGCTCATGGATAATACAGTGAAGACCACTTCTTTTGCACCAATCAGGGCAGCTTGTATCGGTTTTATGCCTTTTTCAATATGACGGGCGATGTTTTCCAGGACAACCACGGCATCATCAACCACAAAGCCGGTTGCAATCGTTAATGCCATTAAGGATAGGTTATCAAGATTATAGCCAAGCAGATACATAACCCCAAAGGTGCCAAGAAGCGATAGTGGCATAACGCAGCTTGGGACAAGTGCGGCACGAGCATTGCCAAGAAATGCATAGATCACAAGGGTCACCAGGAGTATTGCCAGTAAAAGAGTGATCTCGACATCCAGTAACGATCCACGGATGGTGGTGGTGCGGTCCATGGATACGGTGATGTCGATGGCTGCTGGAATTGATGCTTTAAGATGGGGTAATATGTCGCGTATACGATCTACGGTATCAATAATATTGGCGCCTGGTTGTTTGAAGATAACTAACAGTATCGATGGCTTGCCGTTTGAAACCCCTGCGTTACGCAGATCTTCGACGGAATCATTAACTTCTGCGACATCCGATAACTTAACGGGTGCCCCATTATGATATGCAACAATTAAGGGTCGATACTGGTCAGCATGAAAAATTTGATCATTGGTTACAATTTCTGAAGTACGCGTGCTATCGGTCAATTGACCTTTAGGTCGATTGGTATTTGTTTCAGAAAGCATACGACGGACATCTTCAAGGCTAATTCCGTATTTGTTAAGTGCACTTGGATTAAGTTCAACCCTGACTGCGGGTAAAGAGCTACCACCAATTGTTACTTGTCCGACTCCATCAATTTGCGACAATTTTTGTTGCAATATTGTTGATGCAAAATCATACATTTGGCCGTTGCTATAAACATTTGAGGTTAGTGATAGAAGGATTACGGGTGCATCCGCTGGGTTGACCTTGCGATACGTTGGATAACTTGGCAAATCTGGTGGTAATTCACCCAGTGCCGCATTAATTGCAGCCTGGACATCGCGTGCAGCACCATCAATATTGCGGGATAGATCGAATTGTATCGTGATTTGACTCATACCCAGTGTGCTTAATGATGTCATTTCGGTGACGCCAGCAATCCGACCTAACTGACGTTCAAGGGGTGTTGCAACGGATGTGCCCATAACCTCTGGGCTTGCGCCCGGTAAAGATGCTTGTACAAGGATGGTTGGAAACTCGATTTGGGGCAGGGGAGATACTGGTAACAGGGTAAAGGCCGCAATGCCTGCCAGTGCTAATCCTAGAGCTAGCAAAGTGGTTGCAATCGGGCGGTTAATGAAAAAAGATGAGGGATTCATGGTTGCCTCGGGAGGGAGCTTTGTTCAGCAAACCACCGACTGCTTGTAGCCATTATTGCGCGTGAAAGCTTATCCAAGGTCAAATAAATGATGGGGGTGGTATACAGGGTAAGCAATTGACTAACGATCAAGCCACCAATGATGGCAATGCCTAAGGGTTTGCGTAATTCAGATCCCATGCCAGTGCCAAGGGCAAGCGGTATCGCGCCAAACATTGCGGCGAGTGTCGTCATTAGGATGGGGCGGAAACGCAATAAACAGGCTTCAAAGATTGCATCAAGCGGAGTTCTATTGTGTGATCTTTCAAGTTCAAGTGCAAAATCAATCATCATGATCGCATTTTTCATGACGATTCCGATCAATAGGATGATGCCAATGAGGGCAACCACACTCAATTCATTGCCGGAAAGAAACAAGGCAAAAAGAGCACCCATACCGGCGGAGGGTAGGGTTGATAATATTGTGATGGGATGGATATAGCTTTCATACAAAATACCCAAGATGATATACACGACTATAATTGAGGCCATGACCAACCAGCCCTCATTCGCTAAGGAGTTTTCAAAGATCCTGGCTGAACCTTCGAAATTCGCCTGCACACTATTGGGTATGCCAATTTCTTTTTTGGCCTGTTCAATGACATGCACTGCATCACCCAGTGCTGCACCGAGTGCTAGATTGAATGAGATGGTGGCAACCGGGAATTGGCCTTGACGGTTAATCACCAGTGGACCATTTCCATGGGATATTTTGGTGAATGTACTCAGCTGTACCGCACGCCCATTAGAGGAATTGATATAAATATTGCTAAGTGCTTGGGGCATGCGTTGAAGTTTTGGCAATGCCTCAAGGACGACATAGTATTGATTGCGATCTGTAAACATTGTTGATACTTGGCGTTGACCAAAAGCATCATAAAGAGTGTCGTCAATCATCTGGGGTGTAATGCCAAGCCTGGATGCCGTATCGCGGTCGATGGTAATCGACGTTTGTAATCCTAGATTCTGTAGATCACTTGCGACATCACGAAGCTGAGGGGCCTTATTCAATCGATCAATCAGTAAAGCCGTCCATTTCGATACTTCTTCTGCATCCGGAGAACCTAGGCTGTACTGATATTGCGTACGGCTAACGCGATCATCGATGGTCACATCCTGTAACGGCTGCATGTACAATGTAATGCCTTGCACTTGCGCTAGTTGAAGTTGTAAGCGACGAATAATCTCACTGGCATTAGCATCACGTTCTTCAAGTGGCTTAAGAGTAATCTGTAGACGGCCACTATTAAGGGTGGTGTTAGTTCCATCAATACCGATAAACGATGATACACTTTCCACCGCTGGATCTTGTAACACGACACGTGTTAGCGCAGTTTGACGTTCAGACATGGCTGCAAATGAAATGGATTGGGGTGCCTCCGAAATGCCTTGAATCACCCCCGTATCTTGTACTGGAAAAAAGCCTTTCGGGATGAAGTAAAATAGCATACCTGTTAAAACAAGGGTAAAGGCAGTAATCGTCAAAACCATATGGTTGTGATTGAAAATCCAACGCAGTGATACACTGTAATAGTTAATCAGCTTCTCTAATAGCATTGCTGCAATGCGTTCAAACTTGCTGACCTCTTCAAGTGTTCTGTGATGCAAGAACCGTGCACACATCATCGGTGTTAGTGTTAATGAAATAAATGCTGAGATCAGGATGGTGATTGACAGTGTTAATGCAAATTCGCGGAATAAGCGTCCAATCACATCACTCATGAAAAGCAGTGGAATTAATACGGCAATCAAAGAGATGGTTAATGACATGATGGTAAAACCAATCTGAGAGGCGCCTTTTAAGGCAGATTCTAGGGGGGGATCACCATTTTCAATATAACGAGAAATATTTTCGATCATTACAATGGCATCATCAACCACAAAGCCGGTTGCAATCGTCAATGCCATTAAGGTCAGGTTATTAACACTAAACCCCAGTAAATACATCGCACCAAAGGTACCAATCAAAGATAACGGCACAGCAATGCTGGGAATTACTGTGGCAGAAAAATTACGTAGAAACAGGAAGATGACCAAGACCACTAACGATATGGACACTAATAAATCTAATTCAGCTTCCTTTGCCGATGCACGGATTGTGTTGGTGCGATCGGTTAAAATGGACACCTCAATGGTATGAGGTAATGTTGCCCGTAATTTTGGTAACAGTGTTTTAATGCGATCGACAACTTCGATGACATTAGAACCCGGTTGACGTTGTATATTCATGATTACGGCTGGATCTGTATTCATCCAGGCCGCTTGTTTCGTGTTTTCAGCAGCGTCGGTAACCTCTGCTATGTCCGAAAGGCGAATGGGTGCGCCGTTTTTATAGGCAATCACAAGTGGCCGGTAAACACTGCTGGATAATAACTGATCATTCGCATTGATGGTGTACGATAGACGTTGTCCATCAAAGCTACCTTTGGGTTGGTTTGTATTAGCGTTTGAAAGTGCTGTACGCACATCCTCAAGTGTTAATCCATATGATGCTAAAGCATTGGGATTTACTTGAATACGTACCGCAGGGCGCTGGCCACCACTGATGCTGACCAATCCAACGCCCGTTAATTGTGAAATTTTCTGGGCAAATCGTGTTTCAGCAAAATCTTCAATCTGGGGTAAGGGTAAGGTTTTTGATGTTAAAGCAAGGGTGATGATGGGAGCATCCGCCGGATTGACCTTGCTATAGATCGGTGGATTGGGCAGATCTTTTGGCAAAAAGCTTGAGGCGGCGTTAATGGCAGCCTGCACTTGTTGTTCGGCAACATCAAGGGTCATGGTTAAGCTGAATTGTAGGGTGATTAAGGACGAGCCACTTGAACTGGTTGAGGTCATTTGATTAAGGCCTGGCATCTGACCTAATTGACGTTCAAGGGGTGCTGTAATCAGTGAGGTCATCACCTCAGGGCTTGCACCAGGGTAAAAGGTGGATACGCGGATGGTTGGATAATCAACTTGAGGAAGAGCAGATACCGGTAACAATCGATAAGCCAATAGGCCAACCAAGAGCAGCGCAAGCATGATCAGTGACGTTGCAATCGGTCTTAATATAAAAATACGCGAAGGGCTCATATGCTACCCTTCTTTTTAGTAGGGTTTTGTGAGGGTGGGGCGGGTTGTTTGTCATGAGGGATCGCAACCTCAATACCGTCTGTCAATTTATCTGTACCTTCGATAACCACGAATTGACCCGGTGCTATACCCGATGTAACCACGGTGTTATCTCCAGTCGTAACCCCTACAACAACAGGTTTGATGGTTGCAATGTGGTCAGCATTCACCACATAAACAAAAGAACCATGGACACCATGTTGAATCGCTGCCGTTGGTATGGTTGTAACGTTAGACAATTGATCCACAAGCAAGCGTATATTGACGAATTGATTGGGAAACAGAATGTCATCATCATTTTGAAACTGTGCTTTAAGCTTGACCATACCCGTGGTTGGGTCGATTTGATTATCAATGGTTAATAATGTGCCTGTTGTCAGTAGCTTGCTTTGTGCCCGATCATAAGCTTCAGCCATTAGTGTTTTTCCGCTATTTATTGCTTTCATTACTTGGGGGACACTATCCTCTGGAATTGAGAACACGACTGTAATGGGGCGAATGGTGTTAATGACGATTAATCCACTAGGATCACTTGGTTGCACAAAATTACCAGGATCTACCAATCTTAGCCCGACACGTCCATTAATGGGTGAGGTAATTCGGCAATAACTAAGGTTTACGCGCGCATTAGCAACCTGCCCTTGATCTGATTTGACGGTGCCTTCGTATTGCTTGACTAGCGATGTCTGAGTATCCAGCGTTTGTTTTGATACTGCATCTTGTTTGGATAATTTCCGGTAGCGTTCAAGATCAAGCCGTGCATTAGCAAGTATGGCCTTATCGCGTGCCAATTGTCCTTCATATTGAGTCAATTGTGCTTCGTAGGGGCGTGAGTCAATTTCAATCAACAGATCACTAGTTTTTACCGTTTGACCTTCCCGAAATAATACTTGCGTTAGTTGACCACTGACCTGGGTTTTGATCGTTACACTATCAAGGGGGGTCACTGAACCCAGCGCCGATATATAGACCGGAACATTTTCATGGTGGGCGGTTGCTAAAACGACAGTTGGTGGTTTTTTGAAGGTACCAACATGATTGGTTAAAGCAGCATCTGATGAATAAGTGCACTGGCGAATTAAAGCAGTTACAACAATTGCAACTATAAACATCAGCAACCAGAACGAGCGCGTAGATTTGAAACCCTCTGACCATGCGGCAATAGTCACCGCTCGTAAATCTATCAGAATCGCAGATAATTTTTCCTTTTCAAAACTCCAATTGGTCATGGTTTTATCTCATTAATGGAATTTGCTCCATTTTTACTGCATCGTCGTTATTGTAACTTTCCGTTTTATTTTATATTTTTAAGATCAATTTCCCCATATTATTTATTTTTTACTAAGTAATTATTTATTGTAAAATATGATGTATAAATCGAT
>Ga0206969_1143_pt2 | contig 18907 bp, 19 predicted proteins | sample Alteio_BWOrgHeat_87_FD_153256 | JGI IMG/M metagenome (GOLD analysis project Ga0206969, IMG submission 153256) | Enriched cells from forest soil in Barre Woods Harvard Forest LTER site, Petersham, Massachusetts, United States -... | ecosystem: Environmental > Terrestrial > Soil > Temperate forest >... | reverse complement strand
GGCCCGAGGGAAATGACCTGCCACCTCCCCAGAATGTTCCCGTACTGTTTCGGGAATAAGGATATTGCCGGTCGAAAGCGACCTTGAGCGCAAAGTCGAGCGCTCCTGCAGTTCCCATGGCTGCCAAAGCGGTAAATCCCGCGTCGCGTAGGTCCGCGCGGTGTTCACCACACCCAAGGCCATAGCTCAACGCCGAAGATCCGATTTCGAGGCCAAGTCCGACGTTTGCCCAGCGGCCCGCCAGCCGTTGCATGTCCAGGGACTGAATGCGATTCACTGCAGGACGATCGACTTCAGCGATCAGTACTCCGGTTGCAGCGGCAATGGGCAGCTCCCATATCAGGTTTCTTGGTCGAATGAGGTTCCGGGGCGCTTTTCTTAGTCCATGCCCGAGAATCTTCGTTTCACCCCAGGTCTGGTGCTCCGCCTGCGAAACGCCGCAGGTCGATTCCGTGTGGCTCTGGGAGTGAAGCGGGGAAGCGAGCGTCAAGGCTAAGACGAAAAGGCAGCTCTGACGATATCTCGCGTTAAAGGACAATCTCACAAAGTGTTGGATGCAGGGTTGTTTCTCGGGTGAGGCTCGGCAACCGCTCTTAAGGTTGCGGAAGCCGGAACTCCGGTAGCTCATGCTCGCCACTCTACAAACAGTTAGCCTGCCCGTCTGTTCAAAATTGCTCGCATTGGCCCGGCGAGCGAGCGATTCCCAGGCTCAGTAGTCCGTCGAAACGCTACCGTCCAAAGCCCTCTCCGGGCATGAGGCGCATGATGCAGCCTAGAGCCGCCAGCACTGCTACAAAGTATGCGAGCGTGCGAGGGCTGGATTGTGGAGGCAAGTCTTTCGTGAAGAGACGCCAGCCGGCGCCTAGGGCCACCAAAAAGAAGACATTCTCCTTGAACACCAACCACAGAGCCAGGCTCGCCGTGAGCAGGACAAGTCGTTCACCTTTGCCGAGAGCGGTTGCCGCCTGGCCGCCATCGAGTACCCAAATGGGAATCAGGTTCATTACATTCAACCAGGCGCTGGCGCGCGCCAATGCCGCCCACAGGCCATTGCCAGTTTTTAAGTAAACGAGCGCGCAGATAGCCGCTGCCATCCATCCGGCCAGCGGCCCCGCCAGACTGATGGCTGCGCGCGTTTCTAGATTCACACCTAATGCGCGCCAGCGCACATATGCTCCTAAGCCGGGAAGGAAGACCGGCATGTCGGCGGGGAGCCCGCGCCGCTTGATGTCAATGAAGTGACCCATCTCGTGAAGCAGAATCAGTATCGCGAATCCGACCCCGAATTTTGCGCCCCAGAGCGCCCAATAGACAGCGATGAAGCCCGCCAGGCTCAGCAAGAAGTTCAGTTTGAAAAGAGCCAGCAGGGTTTTGCTCTTGGCGAGGATCACGGCAATCGGGCCCAGCGGCCCGAGTTTGCGTGCCCATTGATTTTCCCTGGGGGCAGTCGGGACTCTCGCAGCATCATGTTCGAGATCGCCGGAATGCTGCCGAATCCACTCTGCCTGTTTGGCGTTTGGGGGCAGCAGCACTAGCGCGCTCAACCACAACTCGCGTGCCTGCAACAATTCGCCATTCTCCTCGAGCAGCTTTGCCTGTCTCGATACCTGCGAGAGTTGCTCGGCATGCACCAACGCGCTGCATTGGTCACAAACAAGCGCTCCCGGCGCCAACTCGCAGGCACAACGAGGGCAATTGCGAATAAATTGGGGAGTGATCGCAGACACGGAATTAGCTTCGCTTAGGAGTATGACCGAAGACGCGTAGGCCGCACGACAGTCATTTCTAGAACGGACCATCGACCACAAGAGGCGGTCGGCCGCGCGTCATTTGCCAGGCAATGCGGATACCCACCAGCAAAATGACTAACCCGATCAAGCCGTGGAACGGGTCGGAGCCGAGTTCAAGAAACGGAGACGCGAGTCCGATGAGTGCGAGCATACCGAACGCGGCCAACAAGTTTGGACGTTTTGCGCCCACGGAGTTTTCCTGAGTTGACGCCTGCGGCTGGCTGTCGCCATTCTCCGGCCCCTGCTGGTCCGCCCGGCTCGTTGCCGGCTGGCTTTGCACCTGAAGTTGCACGTGCGATGTCTTTTCCTTGCGAATTTCAGAGATGAAGAGAGGAATGGCGGCCAGAGAAACGGCCGCGTACGTAAACAGAAGCGCGGCGATCTGGTATCGGCGTCCGCCAAGTCCTCCCGATCCCTTCATCATGGCCTTGCCGACGATCCAGCCGACCGCAAGAGAGACGTAGCCGATTGCCAGGCCGGTGACAATCGTCACTGTCGAATAAAGGACCAAGCCGGCGATCGCGCCTCCGGCGCCGAATGCCAAGGCTCGCATGAATGCGGCGTGGTTGTCCTTCGGGACAGAGCTCCGCAAGCGCTCAGTACAAGCGCTGCACGCCATTCGTGCGTTGATCCGGTAGTACGTTCCCGAGATTGGCTGATGGCAAACGAAACAAGTGTCTTTCCCCGGCTGCGTTTGAAATTCAGCGGTTTCAAATTGAGGAGTGGCCTTGGCGCCTTCGCTTGCTTCCATGCCGCAATAAGCTAGCACAGAGGCGCGCCACGGGACATCGGAAAACTCTCGTAGCTGTCTACATTAGATGTAGCTCAGCAACCAATCTTTCCTTCTCGCTTTCAGCTCGGAGAACCACTTGCATGGCAGATACAGAATTGCCACGGCTAACAGCCAGATCAAGTAAATGAAGGGCAGCCCGTGGCCGTAGCCCGAGGGTGTCTGATTTACGAAGAACCCACGGATGAGCCACTTCGCGGGCTGATGAAATGCAAGCGCCACCACCAGCGACATCACGTGGATCAGCAAAATATGCAGGATGTAATAGAACATTGGCACCCTGCCGTAGATCACGATTGCGCCGGTCAAGCTTCGGCGCAACGACTGCTGCGTGAAGCGCTCGAAGTACGCGAGCAATACCAGCGCCGGGCCCAGGGTCATGAGCAGATACTGCAAACTAGGCGGATATTTCTGCACATTCAGGAAGGCGATCACGGATTGCGACAAAGTCGCCTGCACGTGGAAGTCGCCGTTCGATGAAGGTCCAGACGAATTGGGCGTCGCCGGCGGATTGCCGTAAAGATGTCCAGCGCGCAGGAGAACAAACAACACGATGCAGGCTGCGCCGAGGCTGAAGATCCATCGTCTTCTCTCTGCTGGCGATTTTTGCAACACCGCGCCGAAAGCGTAGCCCGTCGCCATCACCCCGATCCAGGGCACGAGCGGATAAAGCACCAGCGCAATAATCGGCACACCGTGGAACTGTGTAAGGAAATGAAAGCTCTGCACGTGGAGAAACTGCCAGAGCAGCGCGAAGCGGCCAAACTGCGCAGGTTGGACCGAGTCGAGCAAATTGTGCCCGGCAATGATCACGAGACCGATTACAGCGATGGCTCGTACCGGCAACCAGCGCACCAGCGCTCCGAGAAAAACCATCGACCACCCCAAAGCCCAAATCACCAGGGCGATTACGCCGGGAAAGAGTGGTACGAAGGTCCAGCAGAAAGTGATAACCGTCTGCTCCATCACGACTAGAAACAGGCCGCGCTTCACCAGAAAACCGGAGAGTTCTTTCGGCGACTTCTTGCGGCTCGCGAGAAACGCGCCGGTGCCCGCGAGAAAGAAGAACACGGGAGCGCAGAAGTGCGTGATCCAGCGCGTAAAGAACAGCGCCAGCGTGGCGTGCAGCACGTCTTCCGGTTGGAAGCGCACATAGGTGAAGTAGTCGCGGGTGTGATCGAGCGCCATGATCACCATCACCGTCCCGCGCAACAGATCGACCGACAGCAACCTCTCCGACCTGGCCGCAGGCGGGGCAATCAGGACTGCTTCGTTTCGGGCAAGCCCGGCAGTATCCGGTCCGGCGTTCATGGCCCGCTATTAGGTCACAACAGCAAACGGCGATGCAAGTGGAAGGTGGGCGCCAGGGATAAGTCGTGAAATCCGAGGATCTGCGGGAGAAACGAGAGACACTCACAACAATCTGAAGCCCTCGCATGCACCGCGCACCGGACGACTACTTTGGTAAATTCGAAGCTATCACCGGTTCGCCATTTTCAGCAGGATCGACATTGCGACGAACAAGTTAAGCCAAATGAGTTTTCTAGTGAATCCCGTGTTGTTGGGATTTCGGATCACCCAGAAGAATTGCCCAACCATGATGCAAACGGCAACGATGCCAAACAGCATCGAAATCCAACCTGCGAGCACAGAGAAAGCAACCCAAGCAGCCACGAGGATCAACGAAATGAAGATCGGGTTCCGCCAGAACCCGCTAGTGTTCTTGGGAGTCAGACTCGTACGCTGCAGGATGAACTGCCGAAGTTGAGGAAAGGACTCGGTTTCTTCCGCAATCCAAATGCGTTCAGCGGCCGATCCGCCACGAAGCAACATGCCATTGCCCGGCTTTGCTTCAATGGCAACGATTTGTCCAAACTGCAGCATGATGTCGTGACGGCCCTCTCGATGGCTGGTGATCGATTGATCCGTGACCGAGGTTCGCGCTGATGCGTAGACGGTTTCGAGCAGCTTGCGGATTTTTCCTACATGCCATGTAGCAATTCCGACCATCAGCACCGTCTCGATACCAAGTGCGAAGAGCAGCGCATTGACGTCAGACATGCTGCCGGGGTGGACTTGCATCCCGACGACGAAGAATCCTGCGATCAACCCGGCGAAGTATAGCCCAATACAGCGCCGCACATGCCGCTTGAGTTCGGGATCCTTCTGATCTTGCCGTAGACGATAGATAGCGGCTTCCACGCTTGGGCTCCAAGAGTCGCCGCAATACTTGACTCAGGCCGGAGCATTTCGGGAAGCTTACGAAAGTCACGCGTACCTTAACTTATACCTCTCAATAAAATTGCAGCCATCGCGGACGCTGCGCATCGGATTATCGAGATTCCGCATGCAGGAGTGTTGATGGATTCCCGCTTCATCGCCTTTCTCGGCATCGCCGCTCTGCTGACCATCATTCCCGGAGCGGATACGGCACTCGTCACGAAGAACGCAATTGCTCGTGGCCGCACGGCTGCGTTCCTTACCACTTTTGGAATTTGCCTTGGCTGCTTGTGTCACGCGACCGCCTCGGCACTCGGCCTGTCAGTCGTGCTGCGGGAATCGGCGCGCGTTTACGAGTGGGTTAAGCTGGCCGGAGCCGCGTATCTCGTTTATATCGGGACTCGTTCGTTGTGGGGTGCCCGCCAGGAAATCCCTGCTGGCGCACAGGCTGGATTTGCAAACTCCAACGGCTTCCGAGCTGGGCTCGGGCGCAGTTTCAGTGAAGGGTTGTTCACGAACCTGCTCAACCCCAAGGTGGCGATTTTCTATCTCACATTGCTGCCGCAATTCATCGCGCCGGGGGAGTCCGTGCTGCGCAAATCGCTTTTTCTCGCCGGCATTCATGTGCTGATGGGATTGGTCTGGCTCTGTAGCTACGCGATGTTGCTCGACAAGATGAGTGCGATTCTTACGCGGCCCGCAGTGAGACGCAGGCTAGAAGCGTTTACGGGAGCTGTACTGGTTGCGTTCGGATTAAAGCTCGCGATGGAGCGGCGGTAGATAGAGCTCCCGTGGTTACGGCCTCGGCTGGTCTTCCGGATTGACTTGACTGCCCCTACCCGCGTTGAGCGATTTTCCCTAGAGCCGGGAAACCGAAAGCAAAAAAACTAAGGCCCGGCCGGGGGGAACCACGAATTCATGGAATTGTCAGAACGCTGGGTCGAGTGGCGATGGACGGTTCAGCTGAGGCGCTTGCTCTCTGGCTTTTGATTCCGCGGCAGCTGCTTGCGTCTTGAGCTCGCGCTCGGTGATGGGCTTCATCTGTTGGTAGGTGTACCACATGCGGTGAATGACGGTAATTGTCGAGAGAACAGCGATCACCCAAAGAACTGGAGCCATCCGATTGAAGAGCGCGCCGATGATGACCAGCACGATGCGCTCAGGTCTCTCCAGGAATCCCACTTTGCAACTGGGGATCAGCGACTCCGCGCGCGCCCGGGTATAGCTCACCATGACCGACGTCGTCATCACGATCCCCACCAGCACAACATAGAAAAAGTGATTGGCGCGAGCGTAATAAACAAGCAATCCGAAGAAGAGCGCGATGTCGCTGTAGCGGTCGATCACCGAATCGAAGAACGCACCGAAGGTGGTGACCTGGTTCGTAGCGCGGGCGACGCGGCCGTCCACCATATCGAAGATACCGGCAGCGAGAATTACGAGTCCGGCATAGAGGAAGAGGCGGGGCTGTCGATCGCCGCCCGCATATCCAAAGAGAACTGCCGCGATGGTGTTGATCACCAGGCCGGTAAACGTCAGCACGTTCGGCGAAATGTGTGTCAGCGAAAGTCCACGCACAATGGCGTAGAGCAGCTTTCCGCAGGCGCGGCCGAATGCCCCGGTCCAGCTCATCAATGTCCGCCTGTTGCGCCGTTGCTCACGCCGGCTTCCTGATCGTGAATGGTTGAGAGCTTCAGGATTTCAAGCTCGCGTTTGCCGGTGGGAGTAACCACTTCCGCCACGTCGCCGACTTTCTTTCCCATCAGACTCTTGCCGATCGGAGAGGTCGTCGAGATTTTGCCTTTCGTCACGTCGGATTCTTCGCTGGTGACCAGCGTGTACTCGATCTTCTCGTCTTTGGTGCTGTCGTAGACCTCGATGATGGAACCAAACGCCACCCGATCTTTCGGGATGTTGGTCAAATTCACGAGCGCAAGTTCGCCCATCCGCTTCTTAAGTTGACCAAGGCGGGCGTTCACAAACACCTGGCGCTGCTTGGCCATGTGATACTCGGCGTTCTCGCTCAGGTCTCCAAGGGCCGCTGCCTTCTTGATTTCCTTGGGAAGCTCGTGAGTAAGCTCGTGTTCGAGAGCCTTGATCTCTTCCAGCAACTTGATCTTGACGTGTTCGGGCATGGACCTCGCCGTTTCCGTCCGCGCATTGGGAGGCGCGGTTGGGGGATCAGGAGTTCAGTGCGAGACAATACATAACCCTCCGCACTGGAGGGGTGCGCAGCTCGACAGGTTTCGAAGGCGATTATACTCCCGCCAACTCACTGCAAGTCTCGCGCAACGCAGTACGATCTACTCAGCTTAAAGGACTTATCACGCCTGTCAGAACTTGGCGTTCAGGCCTTGTGAAAAACGTTCATTATCCAATCAGGCTCAGGTCTGCAAATCTGTGGAAAATATTGACTTAACAGACTTTTTGCGGTATTCTTGATGTCAAAGTTGTTGCCTCTTAACCCCACCCAAGGTGCCTAATGAACCATGATTTCCACATCGGTGACAAGGTCGTATATCCCAACCACGGCGTCGGAATAGTCGAGCAGATCAGCAGCCGCACAATCGGAACCTTGGTGCAGAAGTACTACGAACTTCACATCAAAGCGAGCAATCTTAAAGTTACGATCCCCTTCAGCAACGTGGAAGCGGTAGGGTTGCGAAGGGTGATAAAGAGCGGGGACATTGACCGGATCCTCGACATTCTCACCAACGGCAAGTGCGAGAGCCACACCGACTGGAAATTCCGTTTCAAAGAAAATTCAGAAAAAATGCGCACCGGCTCGCTGCTGGAAGTGGCTTATGTGCTCAAGAGCCTCCTGGTTTTGAATCAGACGAAGGCGCTTTCCTTCCGCGAAAAGAAAATGCTGGAGCGGGCTCGCTACCTTCTAGTGAGTGAAATGGCCATGGCCAGGAACGTCGACGAAACGGAAATGGAGATACTCCTTACTCGCGCGCTGGCAAAGGTCAAGCTGAAGTTCCCGGAAGTAACGGCAGACGCATAGGAGATCATGGAACTGTTCATCAAAACCCGGCTGCGGCCGGGTTTCTTGCTTTTAGAACGATTCCTCAACCAAGCCCCGCTTCAGAATGGATACCAGTGATCGATAATCCAGAGGCAGGGGCGCGCTGCCACGGTAATGCGATTGCCACGGCGGCAAATTCCATGTTCGTTCCCTGATAATTTTCTGCATCCTCCGAAAATTCCCGGCCTTTGAGCGGAATTCGCAGATTTTGGGCAGAATTCGACGATTTTGGAAAGCAATTCGAAAACGCCCTGTCAATTTTCCATCTTGTCAAAAACCAACCAGATTATCTGGACGGGAAACGATGACCCCAATCGTGAAAACACCAGCGCGGGCTCTTACGCCTTCGCGTTTCCCTTTTTGCCGTCGTCTTCCCCTAGCCAGGCGCCGAACGGCTCCAGCCCTTCCATGTTGTCGCAGATGATCTTGATTGTTCCGAGAACCGGGACGGCGAGAATCAGTCCCATCGCTCCCCACAGCCAACCCCAGATCAATAGGCCGAGAGTTACCGCCAGCGGATTCAACTCCAAGCGTCCGCCGATCACCTTGGGATAAAGCACATTCATAGAGAAGATGTGCAGGGCGAAGATTGTTGCGGCGATGATGACGATGCCGGTTCCGTGCAGCACTCCTATCCCAGAAACCACCGGCGGCAGGAGCGCGAAAATCACGCCTAGATAGGGGACGAGGCTCAAGAATCCGCTCATCAAGCCGAGAAAATAGAAATATGGCAAATGCAGAAAAGCGAAGACCACTCCGCCGACGATCGACATGAAGATCCCGACAATGAAGTTTCCCACGATAAAACCCTTCATCATCTCCGAGATTTTCCCCAACGTCTGGTAGGCCTTCAGCCGGTTTCGCGGCGGGAAAAGGCGGACTGTCGCTTGTCGAGCGTGCTCCTGCCAGCTCAACATGAAGTAGACAAGGAATGGGATGAATGCCGCGGTCAGCAACGCTTCTCCCACGTTGGCCAGCTCAGGTCCAAGAAATCCTGCGATTCCGGAGTCTTGCCGCACCCGTACCGGCACAGTGTTCTTGTCTTCCGCCGAAGGCGGTAGTATCTGCTGCGCTTTTTGCCGCATTTGATCCGCATTGTGCTCGAACTTGCCGACGAGCTTCTTGATCTCTCCCGACATTTGCGGGAGCTCGTGCACGAAATCGACGGCGCGCTGGTAGAAGAAGTAACTCAGGCCGTAGAGAATTCCCAACAGCAGCAGCACGGCGATCAGCGACCCAACCGAGCGTGGAATTTGAATCCTTGCCAGCCCACGGACAATTGGCTCCAGGATGAAAGCGATCAGGATGGCCGTGAAAATCGTCACCAGAACGAGCTTGGCAAAATAGCAAATTGCCAACAGCGCGAACATTGTGAGCGTGATTTGGGTAATGGTGGCTTTGCGAAGCTCCTCGTGGACCTCCTGCACGCCTTCTTCGAGGTTCTCCACGATTTCTGAGTTCGTTTGAGAATCTGCATCGTCGGGAATGGGAGACGGGCGCTTGGCTCGCTTTTCGTGCTCGCTGCCGACAGGCAGCTGCGGCTTTGAAGACATGCCTTTCCTCTCGCCTCGGTAAGATGCCGCAGCCACCTATAATCGCAGCATGGTCAGCGGCCCAAATCTGCCCTCCGGCCGCATTCTTGGTCTCGATGTAGGCGCCCGCCGCATCGGCATAGCGATTTCCGATCCGCTCGGAGTTACTGCCCAGGGGATTGCCACTCTGCATCGCCGCAATCGTCGTTATGACCTCGGAGAGTTGCGCAGGCTGCTGGCGGAGCATGAGGTGCGGGAGATCGTAATGGGCAACCCGCTGCGCATGAGCGGAGAAAGCGGCATGCAAGCGGAGAAAATGGCCGGCTTCGCAGAGCAACTGCGACAAGCGTTTTCATTACCTGTCCACCTGTGGGACGAGCGTCTTACCACGGCAGAGGCCCACCGCCTGCTGGATGAAACCGGCATCTCCGATACACGCCGCAGAAAAGTAATCGACAAGATGGCAGCAGTTCTTATTCTTCAGTCTTTCCTTGACGCACGCAAAGCCAACGCAAGTTTCACCACCGGGACACGGTAGAGACGAAGCATGCTGCGCGTCTCTACCAAAGGGCACAGTCTTTGGTTTGTCACGTGCTGTTTGGCGCCGGCTGAAATGAATTTAGAATTCAAAGATGCGAAAGGTGCTTGCGATTTGCGTCTTGGGCGGGCTGGGCTTTGCCGCGTGGGTCGCGTTCTGTGTGCTCGTGCCTACCGGACCTCGTCAGCAAACCTTCGTCGAATTCAAGACGGGTTCTTCCGCGCGGCGAATCGCTTCCGAACTGAAGCAAGCCGGCATCATTCGCAGCAGCCCGGCGTTTCTGCTCCTGCATCTCTATCGGCACGGCTCGCTCAAAGCGGGTGAATACGCTTTTGACCGCCCGGATACACTGAGTGACGTTTACAACCGCATCGTTCGCGGCGATACCTACGCCCGCGTCCTCGTAGTCCCCGAGGGATACAACATCTTCGATATCGCTGCGGCAGTGGAGAAACTGGGCATTGACTCGCAGCAGAACTTCCTCGATCAGGCGCGCCTGCAAGTGGCGCTGGTACACGATCTCGATCCGCAAGCGCCCACACTGGAAGGCTATCTCTATCCCGATACCTATCGACTGCCGCGCAAAGACAAGTCGCCTGACGTGATCGCGGCGATGGTGAAAAGATTCCATCAGGAAGCCCGATTGATCGGGCTTGCGACCGACGTGCATCGGATCGTGACCATGGCGTCGATCGTGGAGAAGGAGACCGCCGTTCCCGAGGAGCGTCCGCTTGTGGCCGGAGTGTTTTACAACCGGCTGACGCAACGCATGGCGCTCGATACGGATCCGAGCGTGATTTACGCGGCTTTGCTCGCGAATCGTTACCGGGGAACTATCTTCGCTTCCGACCTGCAGTACTCCTCGCCCTACAACACCTACCGGACCGCCGGACTGCCGCCCGGTCCACTTGCCAATCCGGGAAAGGATTCCTTGCTCGCAGCCATGCACCCCTCCAAGACGGACTATCTGTACTTTGTCAGCGACAACCAGGGCCACCATCGCTTTGCCAGGACGCTGGACGAACACCAGAGGAACGTCGCCGACTATCGCCGAGCAGTGGGTGGCGCCGGACACAATTAGTGCGCTTCGCGGCCCTGAGTCGCCCTAGCCAGAACCGGAAGCCGAGGCAAACCTGATAGAACCAATCCAAATTCAAGCTCAAAGCCGACAGCTCCACTCTTATATACTTGAAGTTTTAGTCAGCGACCCTCTTCTTCGGCATGCAGATACCACCCGCGGCACGATCCTTCGCAGTTGCTCTGATGATGCTCTCGTTCTCCGGCTGTTTTTTCCGGACGCGCACCATCGATCGCCGCCAAGTGAATACGTCAAATCTTCTGACGGCAACGCTGCCGCAGCTTGTGGAGAGGGTGAACTCCGAGGCGAGAAAAATCCAATCCCTCAGCGCCACGGTTGAGATCGCGACGTCCATCGGAGGCGCCAAGAAGGGCAAAGTAACCGACGTTCAGGAAATCAAGGGTTACATTCTTGAGAGAGATCCGGCCATGCTGCATGTGATTGGCTTGCTACCGATCGTACGCAGTAAAGCTTTCGACATGACCAGCGACGGCAAAACCTTCAAGCTTTCGATTCCGCCTCTCAACAGGTTCGTCACCGGACCGGCAGACGAGCCGGCCGAGCCTTCAAAGAACACCCTCGAGAACTTGCGGCCGCACGTCTTCTTTGATTCGCTGTTGCTCCACGAGATCACTCCAGACGAAATTGCGGTGCTGGAGCAGGACACCGAGGTGGTGCCGGATACGAACAACAAGAAGAAGAGCTGGCAGATTCCGGACTATGTCGTGGACGTGATTCGGCGCGACGCCGACAACATGGGTCATCTCGTGCGCAAGATCACATTCGAGCGCACCGATTTGCAGCCTCACCGCCAGATGATCTACGACCGAAGCGGCGCCGTTGCAACCGAAGCTGTCTACGGGGATTTTCAGAAGTTCGGTGAGATCATGTTTCCTTCGCAGATCATGATCAATCGCCCAAAAGAGGAATACTCCCTCACCCTCACGATCGAGAAACTGGAGATCAACAAACCGTTGACCGACGAGCAGTTCGTGCTGACAGAGCCGACAGGCGCACAGGTGAAGACGCTGAAGTAGCCTTTCGTTGTCACTCCGGGCCGGGGTTTGGCGAGGAATCACTGCAGGGCTGGGAGTATTGAGCCAGCGCGCAAGTGGTTCAAACCATGCAGAATTGGCATCGATAGGGATTCCTCACCGCAAACGGCGCGGTTTGGAATGCCCAAAGAACAGTGCTACTGGTTGTCCTTCCACTCCTCGTACCACGCCATCTGGATGGCTTCGAGTTTGCCTTCGTTCGAGGTGGCGGGGTCGTCGTTGAAGGTGGGCAATTCGGTGACGTAGCGGTGCAGGTCAGTGAAGCGCACTGTCAGCGGATCGGTGTCCGGAAATTTCTCTGCAAGCAGAATGCCGATGTCCTCGGCATCTTCCCAACCTAGATCGGCAGGCACGTAGAACCTCCAAACGGGGTTTCAGGTAAGGCGTTCCAAGAAAAAGCGTTTCCGGGTGATGCGTTTCAACACCGCCATCATCGACCCGACTTCGATCGCCTGTAGAATAAGGCCTACTGCCCGAGCAATGGTTGTCGAAACGCTTTTCCGCGAAACGCTTTTCCGGAAACGCCTTCTCTTGAAACGCTCTTTCCTCTACTCCTTCGGCGCGTGGCCTTCGGAGACGTAGTTTCGGTTCCATTCCGGGATTTCGACCACCAGCTCGCCCGGCTTGTCGATCACGGCCTGGCAGCCCAGACGCGAATGCAGCGTCAGGCCCGCGGCCATGTCGAGCCTGTCAGCTTCCTCATCGTCCATTTCCGAGAGCAATTCTTCACCCTTCTGGACCACGACGTGGCACGTGGTGCATGCGCAGTTGCCGCCGCAGGCGTGATCGAGAAAGAAGTCGTTATTCAGCGCCACGTCGAGGAGTGACTCGGGCTTGCCGTGCTCTGCGTAGGGCAACTGCCCGCGCTCGTATTCGAAGGTTTTGTTCGCGGGCATGAAAGTCACACGAACGGTGTTTGGCCCGGGCGGTTCCGCCGTTGCTGTGCCCTGGCCGCTGCTCTTGCTGTTGTGTTCGTCCGGCATAAAATCTCTTTCCTTTATCTCTTGTGCTCGAACTCCGCGGGAGCAATCGGATGCGGAGCCGTCGGCCCAGCGCCTAAGTCTTCTCTTGCGCCGGCCATGGTCTTCCCTCCGATCGCCTCAGTGACGGCGGAGTCCATTATCATTTCGGCTAGTCGCATGGTGCCTTCATTCAGAGCGTCGATGGCGGCGCGAATCGTCTTGTAATCCTCACCGACTTTGGCGGCGCTCAATTCAGTCTCAAGCGACTCGATTCTTCGTTTCTCGTCATTTGTGAGCTGCTGCCACGCGGGACTCTGGCGACCCTTTCCCAACGCCACCAGAATGTTCTCCGCTTCGATTCGCGCTTCGATCACCTGGCGCTTGTGGAAGTCGTCTTGAGCGTGATCGAAGGAGGCGATGATCATCTGCTCCACCTGATCGTCCGTGAGACCGTAGGTGGGCTTCACTTCGATCTGCGCTTCTTTGCCGCTGCGCTGCTCTCGCGCGCTCACATGCAGAATGCCGTTGGCGTCGATCAGGAACTTGACTTCGATGCGCGGCAAGCCTGCCGCCATGGGAGGAATACCCTTTAGGTCGAAGCGCGCCAGCGAGCGGCAGTCCGACGCAAGTTCACGCTCTCCCTGCAGCACGTGAATCGCGACGTTGGTCTGACCTTCGACCGCGGTAGTGAAGTGCTCCGTAGCCGATGCGGGAATTGTCGAATTGCGGTGAATGATCCTCGCCACCACTCCGCCCATGGCCTCGATGCCCAGCGAAAGCGGAGTCACGTCGAGCAGCAACATGTCTTCCGTCGCTTGCGATCCGCCGGCGAGAATGTGGGCCTGCACTGCGGCGCCGAGCGCAACAACTTCGTCCGGATTGAGTTCGACATGCGGTTCGCGGCGGAAGAGTTCCTTCACCACCGCGCGAACGCGAGGAATGCGAGTCGACCCTCCGACGAGCACGACCTCATTGATGTCTTCCGGCTTGAGCTTGGCGTCGGCCAGCGCCTGTTTTGCCGGCGCGATCGTCCGCTGGATGATCGGCTCAATCAACTGCTGGAACTGCTCGCGCGTAATCTTGCGCTGGTAACGTTGGCCGCCCGGCAGGTCTAGGTCGAGCGTGGCACTGGCTTGGGACGACAAAGCGATCTTCGCGTCGATCACGGTCTTGCGAATCGCCTGCACGGCTTCGGCGTTGCGGCGCACATCGAGGCTCAGATCACCGGCAATATCGTCGAGAGCGATGGAGATAAGCAGGTTGTCGATGTCGTCGCCGCCGAGGTGCGTGTCGCCATTGGTGGCGATCACTTCGAAGATGCCTTCGTGCAGCTTGAGAATCGAAATGTCGAAGGTTCCACCGCCGAGATCGTAGACCGCGACGATGCCATCTTTCTGCTTGTCGAGACCGTACGCGAGCGCCGCCGCCGTGGGTTCGTTCACCAGGCGCAGAACTTCGAGTCCGGCGATGTGTCCGGCGTCTTTGGTCGCCTGGCGCTGTGCGTCATTGAAATATGCAGGGACCGTGATCACAGCTTTGGTCACCGGCGCGCCAAAGTAGCGCTCGGCATTGCGCTTGAGTTGAAGCAGGATGTATGCCGAGATTTCCGGAGGCGTGAACCTACGGTCGCCCAGCTTTACTTGCAGTACTTCGCCCTCTTCAGTTTCGGCAAGACGGAAGGGAAAGAGCTTGAGCTCGTCCTGAACATCTTCTGCGCCGCGTCCCATCAGCCGTTTCACGGAGTATATGGCGCGCTCTGGGGTCTCGATGAGCTGCTTGCGAGCGCTGTTTCCGACTACCATGCGCTCGTCCTCTCGCAGCGCGACCACCGAAGGCACGAGGTGCAGGCCGTCCTCGCCCGGGATCACGACGGGAGTCTCGCTTTCCATGTAGGCGACCAGCGAGTTGGTCGTGCCTAAATCAATTCCGACAATGCGTTGTTCTGGCATGCAATTCGATCATCAAGAAGACAATGTGGCACAGCCACCCTCGGCTGTGTTGCTTTCGTCCGCTTCATCGTCCACCGGCGAGGGCGCCTGTGCCACGGGGCCTATAGAACTGTCATCCCTCACTGCAATGGCAACGATCGCAAGACTCTCAAGCGCAGTGAGGGATTTGCTGTTCACTGTGCTGCAGAGAAGCAGATCCCTCGCGCAAAAAACGCGCGAGGGATGACAGAAAATTAAGAGATGGCGGAGAAGGGAGCAGCATTTATTTCTCCGTCGCCAGCACTTCATTCACATCCCGCACTAAATTCCTCACATACGACCGCCGATTCAGGAGCGCGACTATCTCGTCGCGGACTGCGATCCGTTGTGGATCGGCAATATCTGCGCCGCTGGCGATCACCTGATCCCACTCGTTCCAGAGCTTGCGCAAATCGTCGTTAGACGACGCGAGCATCCGTTCAAATCTGATCTTCGCCGATTGCAAATCTTTTGCGATCTGCTCGTCGCGCTCACCCATCTTCTTGCCCATGCGCATCTCGTCGAGCTGCATGTTTAAGTCGAAGACTTCTTCCAGCAAGTCGGGTGGGACCACCTGTTGCTTGTCTTTGCCTTGCTTGCGAGCTTCGTCAGTGGCCGCGCGTGACTGCTCTTCCAGCTTCACGCCCTCAAGCTCCAGCAGATACTCGGTGCGGGCGATCGGATCGCGTAGCGTCCGGTAGGCATCGTTCAGTAGCGAACTCTTCTGCGTGCTCCATTGCTGCTCTTCGGAGCTCGCTCGCGCATAAACGTCTGGATGCAGCTTGCGGCTGAGCTTGTAGAACTCTTTCTCCAAGGCGTTCGCGTCAATGTTCAACCGGCGTTGTAGCGCGAAGAAGCTGAAGTAATCGGAATCCGCGGGCGGCTGGAGCTTGGCGCAATGCGGACAAAAGTGCGCCGCCTTGTCGATCTCCTTGACGCAGGACCAGCAGGTCTGCGCGTTGAGCGTCTCCGGATTGGGAACGACAGGATGCATGCTTTAGAACCAACTAACCACGGAGTCACGGAGTCCAGGGAGAAAACCACATGCGGGTGGAGGATGCTGGGAGGCCGCTTCCTCTAGATAGCCATCGCCGATTTGCTCCCTTTGGTTGTTCTCCGCGTCTCTGTGTCTCCGTGGTGAAAAAGAAGCTACGCAGAGAACGAGGAACCGCAGCCGCACGACTTCGACGAGTTGGGATTGATGAAGTTGAAGCCTTGCTTCATCAGCGAGTGCTCCCAATCGAGAACCATTCCCGCCAGATAGATGAATGACTTGGGATCCACGAACAGGCGCACGCCCTCGAACTCGTACACGCGGTCGCGCTCGCGCGGCTTGCTGTCAAAACGAATCTGGTAGCTCAGTCCCGAGCATCCGCCGCCTGAGACTCCGAGCCGCAGTCCTCCCTGCTCGGGAGACACGTTCTCCTTGATCATCGCGGCGCGGATTCTTTCGAGAGCGCGCTGCGTGACCTGGATGCCCTTGCTACCGGCAGCAGCATTGTCGGGCGTGAGAACCGGACTGTCGATTGTCATTGCCATTGCAAAACCAATCTAACCACGGACACACGGAGTCACGGAGAAAACGGAAATCGGTTGCACAACTAAGCCCGAAGCAGATCGGAGGAGCGGCCATCTTTCGCTGTTCTCCGTGCTCTGCGTCCCCGTGGTGAAAAGGCTCTTACGCCTTTGCCTGCACGGTTTCCACTGCCACCGGCACTTGCTCGGCTGAGCCGTGCTTCTTCTTCCAGTCACCGATGGCGGCGCGGATCGCGTCCTCGGCCAGCACGGAGCAGTGAATCTTCACCGGAGGCAGAGCGAGCTCCTTCACGATGTCGGTGTTCTTGATCGCGAGGGCATCTTCGACTTTCTTGCCTTTGATCCACTCGGTGGCGAGCGACGAGGAAGCAATGGCCGAGCCGCAGCCGAAGGTCTTGAACTTCGCCTCTTCGATGACCTGCGTGTCTGGATTCACTTTGATCTGCAGGCGCATCACGTCACCGCACTCCGGCGCTCCCACGAGGCCGGTGCCAACGTCGTTGCTGCTCTTGTCGAGCGTGCCGACGTTGCGGGGGTTGTTGTAGTGATCGATTACCTTATCGCTGTATGCCATTTTTGTATTTCTCCCAAAATTGTTTAGAACTGCAGAACGCGAAAGCGTTTCAAAAAATGCGTTTCACCAAAGGCGTTTCAGGATAAAGCGTTTCAAAATCTATCACCTCGAAGTTGGAACGCCTTTTCCTGAAACGCCTCCCTCTTCTCAGTGTCCTTCCGTGGCCCACTGAATCTTCTTGAGGTCGATGCCTTCTTTCACCATCTCGTACAGCGGTGAGAGCTCGCGGAGCTTCTTCACCGTGTCGATGAGCTTGTCGGTGACGTAATCGATTTCGGCTTCGGTGTTGAAGCGACCGATGCCGAAGCGGATGGAGCTGTGTGCCACGTCGTCGCCTAAGCCGAGCGCCTTCAATACATACGACGGCTCAAGCGTCGCCGAGGTGCAAGCCGAACCGCTCGATACCGCGATGTCGTTGATGCCCATCAGCAGCGACTCGCCTTCCACATACACGAAGCTCATGTTCAAGTTGCCGGGCAGACGATGCTCCATGCTGCCGTTGGTGTAGATCTCGTCGAGATTGTCTTCGAACTTCTTCTTCATCTTGTCGCGCAGGTGAGCGAGGCGCGTCGATTCTTCCGGCATCTCGTTCATAGCAATCTCGCACGCCTTTCCCAGGCCAACAATGTTGGGAACATTCAACGTCCCCGAGCGCATGCCGCGCTCGTGTCCGCCGCCATCGACCTGCGCGGTGAGCTGCACGCGCGGATTCTTGCGCCGGACGTACAACGCTCCCACGCCCTTCGGTCCATAGAGCTTGTGGGCGGTGATCGACATCAGGTCGATGTTGTCCTTGATCACGTTTACCGGGACTTTGCCGATGGCCTGCACGGCGTCGGAGTGGAAGAGAACACCCTTCTCATGGCAGATCTTGCCAATCTCGGCGATCGGTTGCAGAACGCCAATTTCGTTGTTGGCGTACATGATGGTCACGAGAATGGTCTTGTCGTCGATGGCTCGCTTCAGGTCCTCAAGATTGATGAGCCCGTCGGCGCCGACTGGCAGATAGGTGACGCGATATCCGTACTTCTCTAGGCGCTTACAGGTATCGAGCACCGCCTTGTGCTCGGTGGCGGCGGTGATGATGTGATTGCCCTTCTCCTTGTACATCTCCGCCACACCCTTGATGGCGAGGTTGTCGCTCTCAGTCGCGCCTGAAGTGAAGATAATCTCTTTCGCCGTCGCGCCCACCAGCTTCGCGATTTGCTCACGAGCTTTCTCGACGGCCTGCTCCGCCTCCCAGCCAAACTGGTGATTGCGGCTGGCAGCATTGCCGAAGTGTTCGGTGTAGTAGGGCAGCATCGCCTCCAGCACGCGCGGATCGACCGGCGTAGTGGCGTGGTTGTCCATATAGATGGGCAACTTCACCGAAGCGAGCGCGTTTCCGTTGGTCGTAGTCGCTACTGCCGTTGTGCTCATGTCCGTATCTTCCTCTTCATTCTTTGTAGTCGCTGCGCCAAGCGTCAACGCAATGTAACTAGTTCTTCGATCTGCGTACTCGCCGCTTGGGTGTTGGAACGCCGGCCGGAGTCGCGCATGTCCGAAATCTTGATGTCGTCCAGCAGTGCCCGGATACTTTCGTTGACCTGCCGCAACGGCTCCCGCACGGTGCAGCATCCGCTCTGCTCGCATCCGCCGCTCTCATGGGGCAGGCATGACGTAATAAACAGTGGACCATCGATGGCCCGAATTACTTCAAGAGCCGAAATCTGCCGCGCATCGCGGGCCAACGCGTATCCGCCGTTCGTGCCGTGGTGCGAGATCAGCAACTTCGCTTTCGCCAGCCGCTGCAGGATCTTGGCCAGCGCTTCGGCAGATTTCGGCTCTTGAAGTAATT
>Ga0206969_1145_pt1 | contig 18928 bp, 20 predicted proteins | sample Alteio_BWOrgHeat_87_FD_153256 | JGI IMG/M metagenome (GOLD analysis project Ga0206969, IMG submission 153256) | Enriched cells from forest soil in Barre Woods Harvard Forest LTER site, Petersham, Massachusetts, United States -... | ecosystem: Environmental > Terrestrial > Soil > Temperate forest >... | reverse complement strand
CAGGCGTTCACGGTCGATGCTGATGCCGAGCTGCTCGGCCTCGTCCTGCATATTGAGCACGAGAATGGCCGGCAGGCCGATGGCGCGGAGCTGGCAGGCCAGGTGCAGCTGGCGCTCTATCTGCACGCTGTTGACGACAATCAGCACCAGATCGACGCTGTTATGGCCCAAAAAGCGGCGCACGACTTCTTCGTCTTCAGAGAAGCCGCGCATATCGTAAATGCCGGGCAGGTCGACGATCTCGACGATGTCGGGGCCGAGAATCAGGCGGGCGGAAAGCAGGTCTACGGTCACGCCCGGCCAGTTGCCGGTGCGCGCCGAAGCGCCGGTCAGGCGATTGAAGAAGGTGGATTTGCCGGTGTTGGGCATTCCCACCAGCGCGACACGTTTGCGATGCGTGCCGGTGCGGGCCTCAGGCGCCGACAAGGATGCTGGCGGCGTCTTCACGGCGCATCACCACGTCGGTTGTACCCAGGCGAACATGCAGGGGGCCGGCGAAGGGAGCGCGGCGCAAGACTTCGACCCAGTCACCCACGTGAAAACCGAGGGCAGCCAGACGTGGCAGCAATTCAGGGGCGGCGTTGACAGCGGTGATCAGGGCACGGTCACCCCGGCGCATACCGGCCAGGCTGGTGTGCGTACTGAGGAGGGGGGCGCTGTCGGCCATGGTGGAATCCAAATGAGAATCAACCTCATTATCGACAATGATCCGGCTTTTGGCAAGGACGGGAATCGTGAACTACTGTGATTGTTCGGCGGAATACAGCCGCCTATCGGCCTCTGCGCTGCAAAACGGTTCGAGGCCACCCTCAGGACAGGTTTGACTCAGGAGGAGAGCAATCATGCCGAGCCTGGAAAATATCGACCACTTCGTGGTCCTCATGCTGGAAAATCGTTCCTTCGACAATCTCTTCGGCTGGCTCTACACGCCGGCCGAAAAGCCGGGTTTCAACGGCCTCAGCGGCCGCGAGAGCAACCCGGGGCCCGACGGGCCCATCCGCGTCTGGCCCACCCCCGATAATCCACAGCCACCTGCCGGCGCGTTGGCGCGGCTCTCCTGCATGCCCAACCCCGACCCGGGCGAGAAATTCGAGCAGATCAATCAGCAGCTCTTTGGCCTGCATGAGCCGGGGCAGGCGCCGGCAGGGCCGGCCACCATGAGCGGCTTTGCCGCCAGCTACAGCACCGACGATGTACGGGGCCGCGCCCAGGACATCATGCACTGCTTCCAGAATGGCGAGCTGCCGGCCCTGCACCAACTGGCGCGCAACTACGCCGTCTGCGACGGCTGGTTTGCCTCCGCCCCCTGCCAGACCTGGCCCAACCGCTTCTTCCTGCACACCGGCACTGCCGGCGGTTACGAGAACAACGAGCCCTGCGCGCTGCCCTTCCGCATGCCGACCGTGTTCAAGGCGCTGGAGGACCACTTGCCGCATGGCTGGGAAGTGTATTTCCACGACTTCCCGCAGGCCCTGACCTTGTCTGACCTGTGGGACCGGCTGGACCACTTCCGCCCCTTCAGCGACTTCCTCGACGATGCCCGCCACGGCAACCTGCCGTCTTACGCGTTTATCGAGCCGCGTTATTTTGCCGACGGTGACTGGCCCAACGACATGCACCCGCCGCACGACGTGAGCTACGGCGACCAGCTGGTGGCGCAGGTCTACAACGCCCTGCGTAGCTCGCCCTGCTGGAGCCACACCATGCTCATTGTCATCTTCGACGAGCATGGCGGCTGCTACGACCATGTGCCGCCTCCCGCTGCCGTATCGCCCGGGGTTACGGAGAAGTGGCTGCCGGAGTTCGACTTCAGCCGCTACGGGGTGCGGGTGCCGGCGGTGATTGCCTCGCCGTTTATCCAGCCCGGCACGGTGTTCCGGTCAGACGGGCCTTACCCCTTCGACCACACCTCGGTCATCAGCACCCTGCGCAAGCGCTTCGGCGGCGGCCCGCTGACGGCGCGCGACGCGGCGGCGCCTGACCTCTGCATGGCACTCAACCTCGGCGCGCCCGACCTCAGCGAGCGCCCGGCGGTGGTGGCGAGGGAAGTGCTGAGCGACCCGGCCGGGCTGGCGGCGGCGAGCCAGGCCCCGCTCAACGACGCCCAGCAGGCCATGTACCAGGTCATGAAGCAACTGGCGCCGCTGATACACGGCAAGGAGCTGTCGGTGGCCAGCCTGCAAAGCCTGCAAGCCTGTGCCCAGGGCGAGGTCAAGGCGGCAGCGCAGGCGCTGGACGCGGTACCGTTCATCCGTAGCACGCTCGCCCGCCTGCTTTCTTAAGGTCTGTTACCATGGGGAACCGGCTGCCCAGTGTGGCCGGTACTCCAGAAGTAACGGAGCTGAATCATGGCGATAGTGACAGTACGAGACGGCGAGCGCCTTTCCGTGCGGGTGCTGGGCCGCGGCCAGCCGGTGTTGATGCTGCATGGCCTGGGCATGAAGAGCAGCCACTGGCTGCCGTTCATCCTCCCTCATATCGGGCGCTTCCGGTTCTATATGCCGGACTTTCGCGGCGGTGCCGGTGAGTCCGGCAGCGCCCACCTCAATCAGGCCGATGTGTTCCAGAACCACATGGAAGACGTGGAGGACATTGTCCGCCACTTCCGCCTGTGGAATTTCCGCCTGGTGGGCTATTCGCTGGGCGCTTCTACCTCCCTGCACTGGCAGCGTGCCGGCGGTTTCGAGCGGGTGCGGCGCTACCTGCATATCGACCAGTCGCCCTGCGTGGGCAACCGCGAGGGCTGGCAGTACGGCCTGTTCGGCGGCCGGCAGGCCGAGTTCCACTCCTTCCTGCGGCGCCTGTTGCGGGTGCTGGAGCCATATTCCGGCCAGCGCGAACTGCGTGAGCTGCCGCTGTCGGCAAGGCAGGCGGTGCTGACGGCGCTGGCCGATATCCTCGTGCATGTGGGCGGGCGCGACGGCGTGCGGCAGGTGCTGCGGCTGTCGGCGCACTGGCCACAGATGCTGGGCTGGCTCGGTTCCATGAGCCGGCTTTCGGATATCCGCGCCTATGCCGCCGCCTACCTGCGTGCCGAGCACGACTACCGGCCCAGCCTGGAGGGCTGCACCACGCCCTTCACCCTGTTCGTGGGCATGCGCTCGCCGCTCTACAACCCGGCCGGGCAACTGGCCATGGCGCATCTGGTGAAGCACTGCCGGGTGGTGCGCTTCGAGCAGTCGGGCCATGTGCCGCTCACCGACGAGCCGCTCAAGTTCGGGCGCGAGTTCGGCCATTTCCTGCGTGAGCCATGAGTCGCGTTGTCGCTGTCTGCCAGAGTGGCAGCCACCGCTTCAGCAAGGCGCCGCAACTGGGGATTCGCCTGCTGGCGGGCCTGGGCGTGGAGGGTGATGCTCACTGCGGCGCCACTGTGCAGCACCGCTGGCAGGCGCGGCGCACGCCGGAGGCGGTGAACCTGCGGCAGGTGCACCTGATTGCCGAGGAGCTGCTGCTGGGCCTGCGTGAGAAAGGTTTTCAGGTGGCACCGGGAGAGCTGGGCGAGAACATCACCACGCAGGGCCTGGACTTGCTGGCGCTGCCGGTGGGTACTCGTCTGCATTTTGGCGCTGAGGCGGTGATCGAGCTGACCGGCTTGCGTAGCCCCTGTTCGCTGATCGACAAGTTCCAGCAGGGCCTGCGAGCGGCGGTGGCCGGGGCCGAGGGCCAGCCACGGGCCGGGGTGATGGCGATCGTGCTTGCAGGCGGGGAGGTGATGGCCGGCGATGCCATTGTCGTGGAGCTGCCAGAGCAGCCTTACCAGCCGCTGCGGCCCGTGTAGAACTGCATAAAGCCTACAGTTGGCCTACCTGATGCCTATTTTTCTGTGGCGGGCGGCGGTGCCTCATAGTCTATGCTCAGCACTTCCACGTGCAGGTCGCCGGCCGGGCGGCGCCAGAGCACGCTGTCGCCCACGGCGGCGCCTTGCAGGGCCATGGCCAGCGGCGAGCGCCAACTGATCAGGCCTTGCTCGGGATTGGCTTCATCTTCACCGACAATGCGGTAGTGGTAGCGGTGCTCATCGTCATCAAGCAGTTCGACAGTAGCACCAAAGTCGACTTTCCCGGGATTGGCAGTCTGGCGCAGCAGGGCGCTGGCGATACGTGCCTGCAACCAGCGCCGCTCCCGCCCCAGCAAGGCGCGCTGGCGGGCGATATCGAGCGCTTCGCTGTCCAGTTCGGCCAGTTCTTGCTGTAGGGTGCTCAGGCGCGCGTGCAACTGCGCCAGCCCGGAATGGGTGACGTAGTTGGGGTGCGGGCTGAGCGGCAACTCGGGCAGGTCGCTGGCGTTGTCGCTGTCGTCTTCGCGGACAAAGGCACGGCTCATGGTTTAGCCTGTTGGCTGGGTTGAGTAGTTTGGCTTCAGCCTCAGCATAGAGCCCACTGTCGTGTGAGATAAAGCGCTCCGTTCAATGTAATAACCACCGTCATTCCCGCGCACGCGGGAATCCAGCGACTTTGGCGGAGGTTGGCGTTGAGATCGAAGGTCAGTAAAGGCGCTGGGTCCCCGCGTTCGCGGGGATGACGAAGATATATTCAGGCGCCTGCGATGTGTTCGCAGGCCGCTGGGCCGTAGTGGTGAAGGGCCGGCCACTTTGGCTGGCCAACAGGAGATAGTTGATGGCAGCAAATACTCAGGTGGGTGGCTACAGCCTCGGCGAGGAGATCGCCAATGCGGTGGCGCATGGCCTGGGCACGGCGGCGGCGATTGTCGGCCTGACGCTGATGCTGGTGAAGGCGGTGCCGGTGCTCTCGGCGGCCGATATTGCCGGTATTGCCGTTTATGGCGGCAGCCTGGTGCTGCTCTTCCTCAGCTCCACGCTCTACCACAGCTTCACCCACCAGCCGACCAAGGCGGTGCTGAAGCGGCTGGACCACGGCAGCATTTACCTGCTGATTGCCGGCAGCTACACGCCCTTCCTCATGATTACCCTGCGCGACTCGGCGCGTGCCTACTGGCTGCTGGTGACGCTGTGGGTGGTGGCGGTGGCGGGGGTGGTGTTCAAGATGTTCTTTGTGCACAAGTTCAAGCGCGCCTCGCTGATCGCCTATCTGGTGATGGGCTGGGCCTCGCTGTTTGTGATTCACGATCTTTATCAGGCACTGCCGGCGGGTGGTTTCAACCTGCTGGTGGCGGGTGGCCTGAGCTATACCGTGGGTGCGGCTTTCTATGCTGCCAAGCGCTATCCCTACACGCACGCCATCTGGCATCTGTTCGTGCTGGGCGGGGCGGCTTGCCACTGTGTGGCGATTGCCCTGTACGTCATTCCCTCTCATTAGACTTCGGCACTAAACCCTGTCACTGCACCGGCAGTAACTGCTTCAGCAGGAAGGCCTTGCTGGCATCCAGCAGGGACTGCTGGCGAGCCTCGTCGTCCATCATGCGCGCCATGACAATGGCGCCCACGCACTGGCTAAGCAGCAGCTCGGCCGCCTCCCGCTTGCCCAGCTTGGCACCCCAGAAGGCCACGAACTCGCGCGTGGCCTTGCTCACCTCGGCTTTCACCTCGGCATCGGCCCGGCCCAGCTCGGCGGCCAGCGCCGGCAATATGCAGCCGCGCTCCGGCTGCTGCACATGCTCCAGGCTCAGGTAGCGGTCGAGGCAGCGGGGCAGAGCCTCGGCGGCGGATTCTTCCGGCTTGCCGGTAAGCAAGCGCACACTTTTTTCCAGCTCAGCGGCGACGATGGCCACCAGCAGGGCATTCTTGCCGGAGAAGTGGGCATAGAGCGCGCCGCCGCTGAGGCCGGCGGCTTGCATGATCCTGTCTACCCCGGTGGCGGCAAAGCCGTGGCGCTTGATCTCGGCGGCGCCGGCCTCCAGCAGGAGCTGGCGGGTGTCTTCTTTGCGGCTGGGGCTGTAGCGCATGGCGGCTCTCGGAACGAATAAAGTGTCTAGGCTTAGCTTGCCACAGCCAGCGCCTTAGGAAAACAGTCGTTTGATAAACGAACGTTAATTAATGCTTGACAGGCCGGCGTGACGGGTTGAATCTGTGTGCACTAAACGATCGTTTATCAAAGTGCGCATCAAGAACGCTTATCAAGAAAAGGAGCCGCCATGACCACCCCCAATCCGCAAGCCACCGCCCTCGTTATAGGCGCGGGTGATGCCACCGGCGGCGCCATCGCCCGCCGTTTTGCCCGTGAGGGTTTTTACACCTGCGTTACCCGCCGCACGGCCGACAAGCTGGCGCCGCTGGTAAGTGAGATCGAGGCCGAGGGGGGTCACGCCCGTGGTTTCGGTAGCGATGCCCGCAAAGAGGAGGAGGTGATTGAACTGATCGATACCATCGAGCGCGAGGTGGGGCTGATCGAGGTGTTCGTGTTCAATATCGGCGCCAATGTGCCCTGCTCGATTCTCGACGAGACCGCGCGCAAGTATTTCAAGATATGGGAGATGGCCTGCTTTGCCGGCTTCCTGACCGGGCGCGAAGTGGCCAAACGCATGGTGGCCCGTGGGCGCGGCACCATCATCTACACCGGCGCCACCGCCGGCCTGCGCGGCTCCGCCAATTTCGCCGCCTTTGCCGGCGCCAAGCACGCCCTGCGCGCGCTGGCGCAAAGTATGGCCCGTGAGCTGGGCCCGCGTGGCCTGCATGTGGCGCATGTGGTGGTGGACGGCGCCATCGACACCCAATTCATCCGCGACACCATGCCGCAGATTTATGCCGAGCGGCTGCCGCTGGGGGGCATTCTGAACCCCGACCATATTGCCGAGAATTACTGGCTCTTGCACAAGCAGCCGCGCGATGCCTGGACGCATGAGCTGGATCTGCGGCCGTATATGGAGAAGTGGTGAGGGTTGGCCTTGAGTGATTTTGCTTTTGCTCGGGTCTGTATTAACCCATGTATTAATTTGACGGTAGCGAGCGGTAAATATTTCGCCGCTCTCTACCCGTCGTCCCCGCGCACGCGGGGATCCAGCGCCTTTTAAACTGGTAAGGTTTTAATCGGAGTTCGGCAAAGGCACTGGGCCCCCGCGTGCGCGGGGGTGATGGATACTCTTTCAGGCAGTAGTTCCAGTTTCGAGGTATTTTTCATGACCCGCGTTGAATTCATCTACGATTTCGGCAGCCCCAATGCCTATTTCTGCCACAAGGTTTTGCCTGCGCTAGCCAGGCGCACCGGTGCGCAGATTGACTATATTCCCTGCCTGCTCGGCGGTATTTTCAAGGCCACCAATAACCAGTCGCCTTTTACCGCCTTTGCCGGCATCCGCAACAAACCCCAATACGACCAGCTGGAAATGCAGCGCTTCATGCAGAAGCACCAGCTCACCGAATTCCAGCTCAATCCTTTTTTCCCGGTTAATACGCTCATGCTGATGCGTGGTGCCGTAGCCGCGCAGCGCCTTGGCTGGCACGAGGCCTATGTCGAGGCCATGTTCCATTTCATGTGGGAACAGCCGCGCAAGCTGGATAATCCGGAAATATTCCAACAGACCCTGATGGATGCCGAGCTGGACGCAGCGGCGCTGTTGCCGCTGCTGGCCGACGACGGTGTGAAGCAGGAACTGATTAGCAATACCAGCGCGGTAGTGGAGCGCGGTGCCTTTGGCATTCCGACGTTTTTTGTGGGCGGGGAGATGTGGTTTGGCAAGGATCGCCTGCGGGAGCTTGAGGAGTATGTGCTGGAGGGGGCGGCGCTCCCCAGTAGTTGAAAAACCACTTCCAGGGCCGTGCTTCAATCGGGACACGTTTTCAGGCTCAGCACAAACGCTTGTGGTGAGCCAATCTCAATTTCTTTGCCGAAGCACGACTTTAATTTTCAAACCTCGCCTCGCGCAATTCCGAAGGCCTACCCCTGCCAACTCTGTCAGCTGCCAGCGCTTCATCAATCTGTCAGCCTTGCCTGCTAATAAAAACATTTGCGCCAACGCGCGTTGCGGGCGCTTTTGAAAAACTCAGGGCATGGCAATGACTCAGCAGAACAGGGAACACGGCATCCTGCAACTCTTCACGCGGCAGTCGGCCGCCGGGGAGAACAGCGCCGAGCTGGTGGTGAAAGGGCAGGGCACAGTGTCGGCGCTGGTGGCGCAGGCGGGGCAGCCGTTTTCGATCACCTTTATGGCGGCCAGCGGCACCGAGCCGGCGCTGGGACTGGATATCGACCGCGACGTGGTGCGGCTGTGGTGCCGCATGGACGGCACCCTGCGCATACTCGGGCAGGAGAAAGCGGCCAACATTGGCCTCAACCCGACCGGTGAAGACCAGCCCTACTGGCTGAGCCTGGACAGCAATAACGGCCGCGTGCGCTACGGCAAGGGCGAGATGCTGCGCGAGCTGATGCTCTATGAGTACAGCTGGCCCAGCGACCCCAATGACAATCCGCTCGCCTTCACCAAAACCCTGGCGCGGGTGGAGGTGACGCCGGTGCCGGTGGCCGCCCTGCAACTGCTGCCGATTCCGGTCAACCTCGACCCCTCACCCTTCGTGGTGCCGGCCGATGCGGTCACGCTGGAAAGCCTTTCCATCAATGCCAGCAGCGTGGTGGCCGACCTGCCCCAGGCCTGCCAGCAGCTCTATGCCACGGTGGCGGGGCGCGGCATGACCCTGCGGCCGGCGGATTTCCCGGACTTTCCCGAGGCGATCCAGCACTCCATTCTCACCCCGGGCTGCATCTGCTACGACGAGCTGGCGAAGAAAGACCCGGCTTTTGGCTACCTGCGTATCACCATCGACGGCAATCTCGGCGATTCGCCCGGCCAGCCCTATGTGCTGGAAGTGTGGCCCGCCGGCAACGGCTCGCCGATTCATAACCACGGGCGAGCCTGCGCGATTATTCATGTGCTTTACGGCAGCATCGACGTGTCGCTGTTTGCCACGCTCAGCCCGGCGCTGACCCAGCCCTGGGGCAAGGTGTCGTTCACTGAGGGGCAAGTGACTTTTCTCACGCCGGACTACTACCAGATTCACCAGCTGCAAAACCCGCTGCCCAAGGGCGGGCGCTTCTGCGCCACCATACAGTCCTACCGCTACCCGGACAGCGACCACGTGCATTACGAGTATTTCGACTACATTGAAGATGGCGAGATTCGCCACTTTACGCCCGACTCCGACTGGACCTATCTCGACTTCAAGCGCCTGATCCGCGCCGAGTGGACGGCCGCCCATAGCTGAGCTGGTGCAATCCGGTGAATACGGCCGGCCGGCGCGTCAACCAGAGCGCGCCGGCAGCCGTTTCAGGCCTGAAGCCTGATCTTTTGCCGGAGTGAGTTGCACCATGTACACCCTGTTGCGGCGTCTTCGCCTGTTGCCCCTGGCCGCCGTGCTGGCGCTCGCCGCCTGCCGCACCACGCCGCCCGACAACGACCCGCCCGTGCTCAACACCGGCAACTCCAATGCCAACCTGGAGGCCAGCGTGGCCCTCGGCAGTCTGGTGAACGCCTACGCGCTCTACAGCAATATCACCAGCGAGACCATTCTCAATAATCCGGACAATCTGCAAGGCGTAGGCATCGACAGCTCCGGCAGCAGCGGGCTCATTACCCTGGAGCCACCCAGCACGCAGGCGCCGGGCATCTACGAGATCGGCATCCAGGCCGAGAACGACACCGACGACAGTAAGCCCGCGGTGGATGTGAATAACCTCTTTCTGGTCAATGTGTTACCGGCGGGCCAGCCCACCAGCCCCACGATCATCGACTTTGCCATGAACGGCCTCAGCAGCCAGACGGCCACCATCACCCTGTTTACCCGCAATGGCATCACCAACAACAAGCAGAATTTGCAGTTGCTGCTGCCCAATGGCAGCAGCGCCGCCGGCAGCGGCCTTACCGTGAACAGCCTGACCCCGGTGGTTTCAGGGACTGACACGGGAGCCATCCAGGCCAATATCACCCTCGATACCAGCAAGCTCGCCACCAGCACGGCGGTGGACAGCAGCGGCAACAGCTATAGCGACGGCATTCTGCTGGAGTTCCTGGCCAGCCCGCCGGGCAATGGTTTCAGCCCCACGCCCTATACCGAGATGGTGTATATCCGCCCGCAGTGAGCGGCCTGAGGCGCCGGAATGGCCGGTGGTCGCCCAGTCATTTGTAGCACTGGTCAGGCGCCGCGGACTTGTGTAAAAAACGCCTGCGAACAATAACAACAGGCGGCACCAGTCCCGCTATGAGAACCAGCCAGTCATGACGCTCGAAGAGATTTACGAAAAGAACAAGACCAGCCAGGGCTTCTTCTTCAAGTTCAAGGCCGACCGCGCCCCGGTCGCCTTCTTTACCGCCCTCTTTGCCGTGCAGCTGCTGGCCTACTGGTACCTGCCGCACTGGGCTGCTGCCATTGCCGGGCTGGTGCTGCTGTTCCCGCTGGGCAGCGCCGCCATCTACAACCACCACCAGCAGCACCACGGCGCCTTCAATTCGCCGGTGCTCAACCGCCTGTTCGAGATCATTCTCGGCATGCAGACCATGATTACCTCCTACGCCTGGGTGCTGCACCACAACTACGGCCACCACCCCAACTACATGAACCAGCCCCCCTGCGAGCAGGGCGAAGGAGAGGACGAATCACGCTGGGCGCGCCGCGACGGTACTCTCATGGGCCGCAACGAATACACCCTCAACCTGCTGTTCCGCGCCCCCTTCGACGCCTGGGGCGTGGCGCGCAAGAAGCCGATGCTCGCCGTGTATTTCACCCTCATGCTGATTCCGCTGCTGGGCATACACGCGGCCCTGCTCTGGCACAATTTCATCAACTACCTGGCGATCTTCCTGATTCCCGCGTTTTGCATGCTGATCTATGTGTACTGGCTGACCTACGAGCACCACAGCAACCTGTACACCAAGGACCCGTACGGCGCCTCGCGCAACCGTGTGGGCCGGCTCTACAACATCCGCACCTGCAACCTCGGCTACCACACCGCCCACCACCTCAAGCCTTTTCTGCACTGGTCGCTGTTGCCCGAGTACCATGCCCTGATCAAGGACAGGATTCCGGCGCATTGTTTTGTGGAGTGCCGGTAGGGGGATTTGGTAGGAACCAGGGGATGATGAGCGGCGGTGCTCCTTCGTGCGCGTCGCTCGGCCCCAAAGACATCCCCTCTCCCCCCGGGAGAGAGGGGCAGAGGTGAGGGCTAGGCCTTCGCCCATCGCAGAGGGAAATTCGTCCGATTGTTTTTCCACCCCTCCCAAAACCGTTCGTGCTGAGCCTGTCGAGGCACGGCTATAGCAACTGACTTTCGTTCATCTCAATGCAATGGCGGCAGGCAACCCTCAGTGCCTCCCCAGCCACCCCTTCACATAATCCGCCACATCCCGCCATTGCCTGTCCACCGTCAGCGTATGGCAACGCCCATCAAACTGCCGAAAATCCGTCACCGACCCCGCATCTGAATACCGCTCAAAATTCTTCCGATTCAAGTCCGCCGGAATAATGTGGTCGTCACCCCCGGCAATCAGCAGCAGCGGCCCGTGCGGCTGGCTGAAATCAATCTTCGCCACCGGCGCACTCGTGCCACGCCCCACTCGCCGCGACTCCGGCACAATGTACTGCTGGAAAATCGCCGTCGCCTCATCGTCCGGCAGGCAGTTGGCAAAGGCATAACGGAAGCTCGACGGCGTCTGCGTATAGGGCTCACCCGCACTGGCAAAAGGACTCACCACCGCCCAGTTGCTCCGCAGGAACGACCAGTCCAGCACGATCAGGCCCGAGGGCGGCGCCGAATCTATCGCCACCGCCTCCGCCGCCAGCCCCTCGGCCAGCAGCTTCTGCGCCACCAGCCCGCCCATCGAGTGACCGATCACGATGGGCTTGTCCGGCAGCTGTTTAAGCACCTCCCGATAGCTCTCCACCACATCATCCAGCGTCAGCGCCCCCAACCCGGCAGCGGGAGCCGCCTGCTGCTGCGCCACCGCCGCCCCATGCAGCGGCCAGGCCGGCGCCAGCGTGGTGTAGCCCTGCTGCTGGAAATAGCTCTGCCAGCTATCCCAGGCTGCCGGGGTCATGAACATGCCGTGGATAAAGACGATGGTGTGGGGGTGGGGATTGGCCGGCGCTGACGCTGGCGCCGGAGTGGTGGTGTTCGGCGCGGAAGCATTGGCCAGTGGCGGCGCAGGTGTCGGCTCGGCCAGCGCCGTCCCCGAGGCAGCCAGCAGGATGGCAAACAGGGTGCAATGGCGCAGGGCTTTCAGTGCAGAAGCGGGGCTGGCAGTATTGTCAGGTGTTGTGGCCATGGTACTTCCTGATAGCGTGGCAGGCAGGGTGACCAGAAGAGCATAGCCGGTGTGGGGTTGGGGCGGAGCTGAGATTTGGGTGGGATTGGCTGATGTTGAGAACAGGTGGCTTTGGGCTGGCCGGGCGGCCGGAGAGGGATTGGACGGTGATGCCATCCATAAAATCGATGCAAGTTATTGTTATTTAAATAAAAATAAGATCAGTTTTGAAAAAGGTGCCCCCAAAGGTGCCCCCAATGTTATCTGTACGCCACTAAAAGTCTGCCAAAGCAACTTGGGTCTCGACAGGTAAAACGAACGCTTATAGTGTTGCACTCCTATATAGCAGTTTGTGGGTACTTAATACGGCGGAAGGATAATTGCAAGGGGAACGATAATGCGACTCTCAAAGGCACGGGTAGCCAATTACCGTAGTGTCATCGACACTGGCTGGTTCGATATAGAAAGTGCAAAGACCATAGTAGTTGGCCCGAATGAAGCGGGGAAGTCCGCGATTCTTCAGGCTTTACAGCAAATTAATCCGCCGCCTGATGTTCCAAAGTTTGATTCATTGAGAGACTACCCTCGTTCCAAATACAATGAAATATCTACTCAACGGGTTGACCCTAAAGACGTCACCGTAGTGGAAGTTGAATTTGAGTTGGACGATGCCGATAAGGCAGCCATTCCCGAGAGTATGCGCGCTGCATTTTATCGGCGTGAGAGACGGCTTGATAATTCAAATTCCCATAGCCTAACTAATGCCCCAAATATTCCTACTTATGGTGATGTTACAAAGGACCTGAGCCGTCTATGCGGGCACATAGACCCACGTGCAGAGGCGGAGGCGCCAGGTGGTCAACCTCCAAGCGCTACTTTGGCATCGATTGTCTCGGGATGGACTGAATCTTCCTTGCTTGATGAGGGACATGCTGCTGCCCTGAAGGCGTGGCTAGATAAGTCGTTCCCACTGATTGAGGAGAATAATGAGGCTGAAGAAAAGCGGCATGACCGGCTTGTGGCGGCAACTAGAGTCTTCCAAGATCGCCAGGCTGCTATGTCAGAATTGGAAAAGCGCCTTCCAGTATTTGTTCTCTTTAATAATTATTATCGTGTTAAACCGATTATACAGCTTGATCACTTGGCTCAGCGTCTCGCAACGAATGTGCTTGATGATACTCAGTATGACTATGGAAACGTCTGCCTTCTTAAACTTTTAGGGTTTACTGCTCAGCAGCTTTCAGACCTTGGGAGGGCGACTCCTCCACCTGCAAATAATCCGGCTGCACTACAACCTTACCGAGATCAGTTGGACAATCGCAGCTATCAGCTAAATGCGGCCAGTGTACAACTCACCAACGAGATACGCTCAGTCTGGAGTCCACGGGCGGGGAGCGCTGACGCTAATAAACTTCGCATCTTGGCTGACGGACAATATCTTAAGGTGGTTGTCGAGGATGACATAGGTGTGGAAGTGGAGTTGCACCAGCGCTCTGAAGGGTTCCAGTGGCTGGTTTCTTTTTTTGTAGTCTTCTTCGCTGAATCCTTTGGCAAGCATAGCAATGCGATATTGCTTCTGGACGAACCAGGTATGTCTTTGCATGGGCTAAAACAGAGGGAGTTTCGATCCACACTTGGCCGCCTTGCAGAGAAAAATCAGGTAATTTATACAACGCACTCGCCATTTTTGGTTGGCTCGAATGAATTAGATTTGGTTCGTGTAGTTGAGATGACAGATCGTAAGGTTGGCACCATGATACACTCCTCCGTTGCGCCGGGTGATCCTGCTGCTCTTTTGCCCTTGCAAGAAGCACTGGGTTACGATCTTGCTCAGACTCTTTTCACTCAGGAAAGAAATTTGGTCTTAGAGGGACTAACTGATTACTGGTATATTGAGGCAACCGCTTCGCTTCTACGCACTGCTGGTCTAGCTAATCTGAATGAGCAGGTCGCTCTAATACCCGCAGCCTCGGCAGGTAAGGTTGTATATTTTGCAACAATATTGTATGCGCAAAACTTTAAGGTGGCCGCGTTACTTGATTCTGACGCAGCCGGCGATCAGGCTGCTCAACAAGAAACATTGATTCATACGCTAGGTAATAAGCGGATTTTGAGGACCAAGGATGATTATGCTGGTGCCGTTAGTCGGCCAGAGATTGAGGATTTGCTTAGGGATACATTGGTGTCGATAGCAAATTCAGAGTTTGGTGTAGACGCTTCTGCTCAGTCTGCTGCTCAGCCGAGTCGTCCAATTGTTGATCTGTTGGCATCTGCTATCGCAGGATTTTCAAAGTATAGGCTTGCCAAGGCATATGTTCGTTGGACAAGAGACCATGTTGCCGGTGATCTAACGAGTGCGGAGCGCAATCAATTTGCGTTGTTAATTGATAGAATTAACTCTGCTTTAGTTTAGGATTTTTAAATAAAATGGGGTTATAAATGGTATATGGTGTCTGTCAATACAACGCATTATCTCCTTTCGGAGCTCTAAAGAGCTAAGTATGCCTATAGTATTCGAAACACGATTTGACGGCTCTGATGCGGTTCGGTATTTCCAAGTTTCGCTTGTTGGTTTCTATTTGGATTCATCTAGGCAGCATGCCCTAAGGTGCTTATCTGAGACGGAAGAAAACAACCAGCTTCGAGAGTCCATCAGTGCGGTCTCATTTGCGTCGATGACAATTGAGGCCCTTATAAATGAGTCCGCAGAAGATTTAGTTCCAGAAGTTGAGCGGCGTCCTTTTGATAAGGGCTACTCCCCCTTCAATCGGCCGAAGGGGCAGACCTTGGTTGCATTTAAGTATGTGATGCTAGTTGAAAAATACAAGAATGAAGAGGTGCCAGAAGATATAAAAGATTCAATAGCCTGGCTAATAGAGCTACGCAATAAGTTGGTCCACTATAAGCCGACAGATACCGCGGGTAAGATAATCCTTCCGCCGCCTGTTGAAACCATAACACCACATGGCGTCATGAAGACTATTGACTTTATGGCTGAACCAAAACGGATTGAGCCGCCCCTAGTGGCAGAACTAAATACTGAGTCTGCCGTCAGGGCATATAATACTGCCAGATCAACAGCACTACACTGGACGAGCATCAATGGTGGCGCGTGGGATAGTGATGACTTTCCTGTGCTATCTATTTGAGGTGTTTCCAAGAAAAAGTCGCTAACCTAAGAAATCGTTCCTGCTAATTTAGTTTTTTGTCAATTCAAGATGGCACACACGCAATATCTGCTCATTATTCAACGCTAAAGGTAACGTGGTCTTCCCGTCTGCCACCAAATTATTGCCCGTCACCGTTCCGTAAAAAGAGGCATTCCATTTATCATCAGGCGAGTTTGCACCGCTTCCAGCCAGCCCGATGGTGGTTTTGTCCTCAAGGTGAAAACTGCCGACCAGCTTCTCCGTACCCCCACCTTTGGTGGTGCGCTCCAACGTGGCCTTATCTGCCGAAACCTCCATGGTCACCGGCATGGAGTACGGACCCTGTGGGCCATCAGCAGCACCATTTATGCCCTGACAAGAATAGGTTCCCTTCCACTCACCGGCCCAACGATTGGCTTCGTAGTAAGCTAGCGCCTGCTGTACCTCATGGGTGATGAAAGGGTCAAACTCCTGAATCTCAAGCAGGTAGTCGCCGTTCTTCTTGTCTTCGGTCTTTTGCGTCGAGTATTCAATATCTCGCTGGCCTACATCACCTGTGATCGAGGTTACGGTAAGGGAGGCCTTACACTGCTGCTTCTTTTCATCTGCGTTGTAACCGTTGCTGACAACAGAGGAAAGCTCCACCTTCAACCCGTTGAAGAATTTCTGCATCACCCCGTCAGGGTCATCAGCGACATTGAGCTGAGAGAGAGCGCCATTAACACTGTTCACCAGCAGAGCTTTCGCTGATGAGACTGTCTCCGAGTCGGCACACCCAGGCGGTTTGCTGCTACAAGCTGAAACGGCGATACCCAGGCCAAGAACCGCGGCAACACGAAACATGCCATAACTATTCATAAATTTCCCTCAGTCAGCCGCCAACCCGGTTCGCATCTATAGCCTTTTGCTTGTCCTGCTCCGCCTTCAGCCTTGCATTGTCGGCTTCAATTCGATGCTGCTCTGCTGCCTTGGAGGCGGCGTCCGCCTTGGCCTGCGCTTCAGACTTGGCTTTCTGTTCATCGGCATACGCTGTCTGCCTGCGGCTACGTTCAGCATCCACGTAATCCTTGGATGCTTGCCCATACTCGCCCATCAACTTCAGCAAGGCAGCCTGATAGGGGTTTGGCTTGACCGTTCCCAGGACTTTTAGATCGCAGTAACCGTTATCTACGCGCCCCAGTTCCTTTACATCCTCATCCACTCGCCCGGCGTCGTACCCCGGCGCCTGATAAAAATCAGGAGGCGTGTCAGAGAGTGTTGCCCGCATTGTGGTGACATCACGCACAACCCGCTTGACGACATCGCGGAAGTGGAAGGGACACATGGACAGCGGATTGCTTTGATACTGGGGCTGAGGGTCAAGGAATGAGAGGTCTACGCCGTAGTCTCCTCGGAGGATTGCTGCTATCGAGTTGACCACCATGGAAAGGTCTTTTTCTGACGCATTATTGAGACCGATCATGTCGCCATTTCTGGCGGCGGCCAGGAAATCGGCCTTGGTCGTCCAGAGTGTGGGCGCGGGTGGTTGTGATGGGGGAGCATCAGGTGACAAGCCAGCAGGTCGCTGGTCAGCCGATTGCTGCTGAGGGGCCACGGCATTACGGATACTGTCAAATACCCCACCTAGGGAGCCGTCAGCATAGGCTGTATCTGGCGACATCCAGACCATGGAACTGGCCATGGCAATCAGCAGAAGTTTGCAGGTGCGTGTTTTCATATATTTACCCCTAATACGGTTGTCCCAGGCAAATTCAGCCATGTCTACCAAGGTAGCCGGCCTCATCGGAGGACTTAAGTGCCGCTCAATTTTGCCATAAACGCCAATTTCTACAAGCCAATTTGGCGCATAAAGCTTGGCGTAATACGCCAATCATTCCCAAAATCCAGCTATGAATATCGGAGACATTCTGCGAAAACGCAGACAGGACAGAGCGGAAACCTTGGAGGCGCTAGCCTTCCGGGTAGGCTCGGATGCCAGCAACCTGTCTAGAATTGAGCGCAATAAACAGCAGCCCAGCCCGGAACTGTTGGAGCGCCTTGCAGAAGCGTTGGACTGTACAATTCCCGACCTGTACGCCGAGGTAAGCCCCAAGGAGCGGAAAGGCTCAAGGCCATTGCGGGAAGATGTTGAGGACAGCGTCAATATTCAGCGTAGTCTTCGCACATTAACCCCGGAAAATCGGCGACTTGCAGCAGAGTTCATAAAGCTGCTGGCAAGGCTCCAAAACCAAAAGACTGAATAGCGTGTCGTCTCATGCTCTTGGCTTTTGCCCATCTCTCCTCAATCCGTGTTCCCAGCATCGTCACTGACAAAGTTCCTCAGGCACCGACCGCAGCGGTAGTGCGGGTCACGCCGGACGTCATAGCCGCCATCGGGTAGCCGGAACTGCCGTGCGGCCTCCTTCAGCCAGTCCTGTGGTATGCAGCGATCGGCATAAAGGGAGAACCGGGACGTGCCGAGGTGGTAGACCACCCTCCCCCGTGGCAGGGCTGAATAGCTGTTGGCGACCGATAGCCGGGCGACCGCATCTACCTTTTTCCAGAGGATGAGATGCTCCCCATGCGAGATGGCGATGCCGTCTGACGTGGCTTGTGCCAGCGGCAGCATGTCGGTGAACAGCCGTTTGAATGTCCAATAGAAGACACCGACGCAGGGTGGCTCTGCTGGCTTGACGCCTATGCAGACCACATCCGGTCTATTTTCGTCGGCGCTCATGGCTGGGGCGCTCCTACAACAGACCGGATATGGTCTGCATAGGCGTCAAGCCGATCAAAACGATGCCCCTGTTCCTCATCCCAAAGTACCGTTGCCCTACGGAGCAGCAAGGCCGTGCTGTCCGGGTCCAAGCGCTCATCATGTCGGGACAGCAAGACAAGGACGTCGGCCCAGCCGATGGTCTTGGTATGACATAAAGCCTGTATCAGTGCCGGCCTCATGGTCAGCAGTTCATCAATGGACTCTTGCGACCAGACAAACTTTTCCCCGCTGCCGAAAATGCGATGCGTACCGATCTGATCGGCCAAGGTCTTCCAGGGGGTCAGGGAGGGATTGATAAGGACGAGGCGCAGCTTGAAACGACAGGCCAGCAGCAGGGCATAGAAGCCACCCAGGGATGAGCCGACAACAGACCGGATGGAATTGAGCTTTACCGTTTCCATCAGGACGGTCAGGTCGATGATGGGATGGTGTGTCAGGGAGGGGGCGTGGATTTCCGTGCCGGGAAGGATGCTGCGGAGTTGCCTGACCTTGCTGGAGGCTTCCGATGAGCCGAATCCATGAATGTACAAAATAGGGGTGGTGCCCATTGCGGTAGTTTCCTGAAAACTCGATCTGAGTATTCGGAAAACACCGTCAGTACTTAAGGTTGCTAAGGGCTGTCAGATGGCATTGTGCGAAATGCAGAGATGGCAGTTTAAGCCTGGTTTAGGTATGGGGCACTGCCATGGTACGGCCCACTGTTCAAAAGCGTGTTGTGCGCGGTTTCCGGCGGTTTAAGGCACTGTTTGTCGGGGTGGCAACGCCGCCAAATTTGTGTTCTTGCTCGCCACCCACTGTAGGTGCCTTTTCTATCACTTTTAGTGGTTGGGGCGGTGATGCCAGGGCACCGTAACACCGGATGCGGAGAGAGGCTGAG
>Ga0206969_1142_pt1 | contig 19315 bp, 5 predicted proteins | sample Alteio_BWOrgHeat_87_FD_153256 | JGI IMG/M metagenome (GOLD analysis project Ga0206969, IMG submission 153256) | Enriched cells from forest soil in Barre Woods Harvard Forest LTER site, Petersham, Massachusetts, United States -... | ecosystem: Environmental > Terrestrial > Soil > Temperate forest > O... | reverse complement strand
GGGTTATTGATGTTTTAGAAATGTTGGCTAACGGTATGACCAGGGAGCAAATACTGGAAGAGCATCCTATCCTGGAGGCTGAGGATATTTCTGCGTGTCTTTTATATGCATCGATGATCATTAATAGCACTCCTATAGTTCATGCTGCCTGATAAACCGCTTGTTTGGACGGATACCAACTTATCGCCTGCGATAGCTAAGTGGCTAAATGAGCATTTTAAAGTAGAAGCAGTTTCGTTTTACAAACTGAACTTTCATACGGCGTCCAACTATGTTATCTTTATGAAGGCAAAGGAAAGCAATGCGATTTTTATTACGAAAGACAAGGATTACAAAGAACTGCTTGCGAAATTTAAAGTGCCTCCTTATATCGTTTTTCTTAAAACAGGAAATATATCTAATGCTGATTTGAAAAATCTTTTTCAAAAGTCATTGCAAAAATGCCTCGATCTAATCTTAAAACACAATTTCCAGATTGTAGAAATTGGGTAACACAAATGAAGCTATCTATGAAGCTATTCATTTTTTATATGGGTTTTATTATTTTAGGCAAACAATGTTTTGAATAGTATTAAGTTCTGTATTTTCACATCTAATTTTGCGATTGCTTCACAATAGAGTTGTTACAATTTATTTCTGACTTTTAATTTCTTACTTATAATGTCTGTATTCCAGAACCATAATTTCGCAAACCAGAGAGCGCTTATCCGCGTTGATTTTAATGTGCCTATTAAGAACGGCGTAATTACTGATGACACCCGCATTCGTGCGGCATTGCCAACTATCAGGAAGGTAATAGCTGATGGCGGTAGTGTAGTGCTCATGAGCCACTGGGGCCGGCCGCTGAAGGATATAGAGAAGAAGCCGAACCTTACTTTGGCTGATTTTTCTTTGAAACCTGTGGCCAAACATCTTGCTGAGGTGCTGGGTACAGAGGTGCAATTTGCCGAAGACTGTATAAGCGAAGATGCGGCACAGAAAGCCGGTGCGCTTAAAGCAGGCCAGGTACTGCTGCTGGAAAATCTTCGCTACTATAAGCAGGAGGAAAAAGGTGACAAAGACTTTGCCGAAAAGCTATCGAAACTTGGCGATGTGTATGTGAATGACGCCTTTGGAACAGCTCACCGGGCTCATGCGTCAACGGCTGTTATAGCGCAGTTTTTCCCTGGAGATAAAAAGATGTTCGGCTTGCTGATGGAGAGCGAGGTAAAGGCTGCCGAAAATGTACTGCACAGCAATCAACGGCCTTTCACTGCGATCATAGGCGGGGCTAAGGTTTCGGATAAGATACTGATCATTGAGAACCTGCTGGATAAGGCTACTGACATTATTATAGGCGGCGGTATGGCTTATACTTTCTTCAAGGCAGAGGGTGGTGAAATAGGCAATTCTCTATGCGAAGACGACCGCTGCGAGACCGCGCTTGGGCTTATGAAAAAAGCTGCTGAAAAGGGTGTATGCATCCACTTGCCCGCAGATAGCATCATTGCAGACAAGTTTGCTGCCGACGCCAACTGTTCTTCTGCACTGAGCAACGAGATACCTGCCGGATGGATGGGACTGGACATTGGGCAGATGGCCATAGCACAGTTTAAAAAGATCATCAGCGAATCGAAAACTATACTTTGGAACGGCCCGATGGGGGTATTCGAGATGGAGAAATTCCAGCATGGTACAAAGGCTATTGCTGATGCTGTTGTAGAAGCAACCAAACACGGCGCGTACTCTCTTGTGGGCGGCGGGGACAGTGTGGCTGCGGTTAACAAATTTGGGCTGGCCGATAAGGTAAGTTATGTATCAACTGGCGGAGGCGCTATGCTGGAGTATTTTGAAGGGAAGGAGTTGCCGGGTATAGCAGCTATAACGAAGTGATCAAATACTGCGGCATATTGCCAGTAATAATAAAGCCCCGATATCCGGGGCTTTATTATTCAACAAACTCATACTAAAAATGGAATAGTTTAGTGCATTCAATGGGTAGGTATATGTTCTACGCGAGTTCGATGGGCGATGCTCATCGCTATTAGATTACGCCCTTTCAGGTAATGTCATTGACTTAAGACGTTCGCTTTTTCCAGACGTGGGTCAGGACATCCCCCTTCCCCCCTTCGCCGGCACACAACCCCATCGCGCAAGGGGGAATGCGCCGGAATATGCCTTCAACTCTATCACTATGCTCCCCTTTTTTCACTAAGTCATTGACATTGCCCGTCCGGGGCGGCTCCATTTCAAAAATGCACAAAACTACACGGTGCAAAGTAGAGGTAACAACATTACCTTATCAGGGTAACCTCTCCTTTCATTTCTTTTTTGGCGCCGCTAGTTGTGCTTAGTATGATGTTGTAGAAATAGGTGCCCATATCTTGCGGCACACCGTTAAAGGTTCCATCCCAGCCTTGCTTTGGGTCGGTGGTATTGAAATAGATCCTTTGTCCCCAGCGGTTGAATATACTGAACTCAACGAGCTGGTCGTACTTGAGGTTCAGGATCCGGAATACATCGTCCCGGCCATCGTTGTTTGGCGTGAAGGCAGTGGGCACAATTTCTGTAATATCGTCATCCACGTCAAGGGTTACCGAGGCAGAGTCCCTGCATCCCCAGGTGTTCATGCCTGTTACTATATATACGGTTTGGGCGAGCGGCGTAGCTACAGGGTTATTGATATTCGGGTTATTTAATGTGCCATTGTCGGGCGACCATAAATACAGTTCCGCGCCATCGGCAAATAGCTGCAGGCTGCTACCGTAACCTATCTTCTGACTGGCAGTGACGTCAACCAGTGTTACGGCAGGGTGTACCAATATTTGTTCTGAAGCGGTTGCGGTGCAATTCTGGTATTTTACAACAAGGGTGTAAACGCCAGAATCGGCCAGTGCGACGTTGGGAATTTCCGGATCTTGCGATGCTGATGTAAACCCATCAGGCCCCGTCCATTTGTAGGAAAGACCGGTGCGGGCATCTGTACTTGTCAGCGACAAAGTTTTACCGGCGCATATAGGGCTGTTGCTGCCCAACGTAGGAACTGGTGGAGGATTTGGGTCGGCCAATGTTACGGGCCCAGCGGTATTTGAGCGGCAGGTAAATGAACTGGCGTTAAAATTCGTGTAGGCCCCTGCAGGGAGCGATGAGAGTACCACACTACCTGAAGTGTCGGCAGTTAGTGTTGCTGTAGCGGGAACACCATTATAAGAATAGGTTATTGTGTAAGAAACACCCGGTGCCAGTCCGGTAAGCGTGATCGAACCATCGGCGCCCTGGCAGGTAGTGGGATTTAACGATGAAACTTTTGTGATCGTCGGGATGGGGTGTATTACGACCGTGGTAGTTGCCGGCGCAGAAACGCATCCAAGATTTGTCGCGGTCACAGTATAGGTTCCCGCCTCAGTAAGTACGGAGGGATTGATTGATGGGTTTTGCAGAGAGGATGTAAACCCACCCGGGCCGGACCATGAATAAGTAATACCGGAGACGCCGTCAATTGCTGTGAAATTGACCGGGCTGCCTTCGCAAACAGGGGTGTTATTCCCGGCTATTGGTGCAGGTGGTGGCGCGGGCAACGAGAGTACCACCGGCCCGGCGACAACGCCAGAAGTGCAGCCTAATGCAGTGGTAACTGTGAAAACGGAATAAGAACCAGCTGCAAGCCCTGTGATTTTCACCTGGCCCGTAGCATCCGCAGTTAATGGCAGCGTAACAGGGGTTGTGCCGAAAAGGTAGCCTACGGTAAATGTTTCGCCTGGCGTTAGCCCGTTAAGCAATATCGTACCATTATTGGTAGTGCAGGTAGTTGGATTTCCCGATGCAACGCTGCTGATGACAGGAGTGGGGTTAATAGTAGCCTCTGCGACCACGAAGCAACCGGCAGGAGTAATGTAAGAGATGGTTGTGGTACCAGCAGTTATACCGTCCAAAATGCCTGTGCTGCTGCCTATAGTAGCTACGGCTGGCACAGTACTACTCCATGCGCCGCCCGCAAGGGGATCACTAAGTGGAGACAAAGCACCCTCGCAAACGATAGTTGTTCCTGATATTGTACCAGGGACCGGGTTGACCGTTACGGCTAAAGTAGTATAGCAGCCTGCCGGTGTGGTGTAGCTGGCAATTGCAAGACCTGCCGCGATACCAGATGTAATTCCCGTAGTGGCGCTAATAGTGGCTATTGACGGACTACCACTGCTCCACGTGCCGGTTGTCACATCACTAAGTAGTGTAGTGTTACCCACGCACATAGATGCCACGCCAGTGATGGAGGCGGGCAATGGGTTTACGGTAATCGCAGTTGTAGCAATACAGCCTGACGTTGTAGTGTAAGCGATGATAACCGTGCCTGCTGATATGCCCGTGGTCATCCCTGATACGGCATCTACTGTGGCAATAGCAGCGCTGCCGCTGCTCCATGCGCCGCCGGCGGTTGCATCGGCCAGAGCAGTAGTATTGCCAATGCATACCGAAGTTGTTCCTGTGATGGCCGCGGGCAGGGCGTTGATGGTCTCCGTAAATGTAGCAACGCAGCCTGCCGGGGTAGTGTAAAGAATTATGCTTGCGCCGCCCGATACCCCGGTAAGTAAGCCAGAGGCGGCATCGATTGTTGCTACGGCTGTAGCAGTGCTGCCCCATGTACCGCCAGGAGTGGCATCGGTTAATACTGTGGTGTTCCCGGCGCAGATAGCGCCCCCGCCTGCAATAGCAGATAAGGGGTTAACGGTTTCGGTTGTTGTCATAAAACATCCTGCGGCTGTTGTATAGCTGATGGTTGCAACACCTGAAAACAGGCCGGACAATGATCCTGTTGCGGCGGATATGGGGGCGGTCGCAGGGGCGCTACTGCTCCAGGTTCCGCCACTTAATAGGTTGGTCAATGCAACAGTGTTTCCCTGGCATACTGCGGCCGGGCCGCCAATGGCCGATGGTACTGCATTTACCGTGACCGTGATATTACCCACACAACCGGAAGCGGTGGTATAGTTGATTGCCGACGTGCCGGCAGCAACTCCGGTCACTATGCCTGTAGCGGCATCAATAGTTGCAACAGAAGCCGTGCCGCTGCTCCATGTTCCGCCGGCTGTAGCATCGCTCAGTGTGGTGGTATTCCCGGCACATAATACCGGCGATCCGGCTATTGGCGCAAGTGGGTTCACGGTAACTGATGCAGTAGCAGTGCAACCTGAGCCCGTTGTGTAAATTATTGTTGTCACCCCGGCAGTTGCACCGGTAATTGTACCCGTAACTCCTATTGTGGCAGCGGCAGGGTTACTGCTTGCCCATGTGCCACCGGCAACGCCATCGGTTAAAGTGGCTGTATTACCCTGGCATACGGTGGGGCTTCCCGTTATCGGAAGTATGGGATCAACGGTGACCGTCATGGCCGTAATGCAACCAGACGGGGTAGTGTAATTAATTGTTGCTGCGCCTGCGGCTACACCTGTTACCAGGCCTGTTGCTGCATCGGCCGTTGCTATTGTGGGGGCTAAGGCTGCTCCAGCTACCACCTGCCCCAGGATAGGCCAATGCCGTAGTATTGCCCTGGCATACCGTTGGCGTTCCAGTTATCGGGGCAATTGGGTTTACCGTCAGCACCTTTGAGGTGTTGCACCCGCCTGCCATAGTATAATATATGATCGTCGTCCCTGTTGTAATCCCGGTCACCACGCCTGAAGCTGGGTCAATGGTAGCTATTGAAGGTGAAGTGCTTGTCCATACGCCACCAGGTGTTACGTCACTCATAGTGGCGCTGCTACATATCAAACTGCTTCCCGAAATAGGTGAGGGGAGCGTGTTTACGAATACCGCAGTAGTGGCAACACATCCGCCGGGAGTAGTGTATTGAATAGAGCCTGTACCCACAGACGCGCTCGTCACCAGACCAGTAGCGCTAACAGTGGCTATGGTGGGGGTAGCGCTGCTCCATGTGCCGCCGGGTGTGGCATCGCTGAGCGTTGTTGTGCTGCCGAGGCACATAGCAGGCGCTCCGGTAATAGCGGTGAGGGGATTGACGGTTACGGCGATGGAGGCATTACAACCGCCTGCCACGGAATAGTTTATTGTTGTTACGCCTGGTCCGATACCGGTAAGAGTACCGCTCGACGGACTAATTGTGGCCACTGCTGTACTGCTGCTGTTCCATGTGCCGCCGGGTGTGGCATTGCTTAGGGCCAGTGTACTTCCCTGGCACACACTGCCGCCGCCGGTAATGGGGGAGGGGACACTTACTGTGATTGTTGCGGTGGCGCTACAACCAGTGGGGGCTAAATAACTAACCACGGAGGAACCGGCTGAAATGCCGGAAACAACGCCGGTACCGGCGCCAATTGTGGCTACCCCGCCGCTGGCGGGGCTGCTGCTCCACGTTCCTCCTGCTGTGCCGTCCGTTAAAATTATGGAACTACCTGCACAAACATTTGTGCCGCCAGCAATAGGGGCAACAGCATTTACCGTTACCACTGTTGTAACTTGGCACCCGGCGGGAGTTAAGTAGCTGATGGTTGCAACACCGGCAGCCATTCCCGTCACTACCCCCGTTGATGGGCCTACCGTTGCGATACCAGTGCTACCGCTGCTCCATGTGCCGCCCGTCGTGGTGTTTGCAAGTGTGGTTACGTTGCCCTGGCACACTACCGGGGTACCTGTTATGGGGCCAGGCACTATTACGTTGACAGTAGTGGTTGTATAACAGCCTGTTGCTGTACTGAAAGTGATCACTGATGTTCCGCCAGTTATGCCGGAGACAATGCCTGTTCCCGCGCCAATTGTTGCCACTGCCGGGTTACTGCTGCTCCATGTTCCGACGCCCGAAGCATCAGCAAGCGTACTGGTGCTTCCGGCGCATATGCTGATATTGCCAGTGATAGGCGAGGGGACGTTCACAGAAACCGTAGTTGTAGCGGCGCAGCCAACACCCGGAGTAGCATAAGTGATTACCGAAGTACCGGAACTAAGCCCCGATACCACGCCTGAACCGGTAATGCCTGCGACGGCAGGTGTGCTGCTGTTCCATGTGCCACCGGTAGCTGCATCAGTAAGTATCGTTGTGCCGCCTATACATAAATTGGTGAGCCCGGAGATGGGGGCGACCACCGGTTTCACAGTAACAAGTGTCGTTGCAGTGCAACCTGCAGGAGTTGTAAAACTAACAGTAGTAGTACCGGCAGTAAATGCATTTACAACGCCGGTGGAAGCGTTAATGGAAAGCACTGTTGGGCTGGCGGCGCTCCATATACCCCCGCTAACAGATACATCGCTTAAAGTGGTATTGGCACCGACACACAAGGTGGTACTCCCGGTTATCGGCAACAACGGATCTACGGTTATCAGTTGCGTTGCGGATGCCGTTCCTCCACAGGCATCTGTAGCCGTTACCGTGTAGGTTGTGGTGGCTGCAGGGCTTACAGTTACCGAAGTGCCCGTGAGGCCACCGGGGGTCCATGTATCGGTGTAGGGCGGTACGCCATAAGTTGATGTGGCGGAAAGCGTTGTAGTTTGTCCGCCGCAAAGTGTTGTTGCGCTTGCTGTTATCGTGCTGGTTTCAATGGTATGCCCGATAACGGTTATTGTAAGCGGTGAGCCTGCGGTGATGTACAGGCTGCTGCACGGGGCATCAGCCAAATAATCCTGGTAAAAGTTCATGGTAATGTCCAGGTTGTATGCTGTGCATTGCGGCGGTGGCACACAAGCGGAAATAGATGGGAATATGGAAGCATCGGTGCCGGTGCACGTGCCGGTGAGCAGGCTGTTGCAATTCCAGTAAAGTGTAGTTGGCGTTGGGCTGCGGCATGTTCCCAGCTTAAAGTCGAAAGCGCCATTGCTTAGTAATGCGCCACCGCTGGTAACATACTGGAAGGTAAACTGAACATCCGTCACCGTAACTTTTGCCGGCACTGTAGCGAGGTTGGTATAAACGCAACCGGTTGTCCATGCCGGGCTGTAGGTGGTTCCGGTCACTGTTGAAGTTGTAGCTATGGATACCAGGGGGTCTATGATAACCGGGTAAGCATCTGCGCCCCTATTGAGAAAGTTTCCGGGGAGTGCGATATCCAGTGTATTAGCATTGATGTAGTATTCCAGCATTTGCAATGTGCTTTTGGCATTCGCCCTTTCGAAAGCGGTAGCTGCTGATATGGCATATAGTTTTTCTCCTTTGTCGTTGCGTACTTCCAAGTTCCCTGTGTATTTGTTTTGCCCGTTGGTAAATAAAGATAATCCATCTGCCATTTGCATATGATCCCTTACCAATAGCTGGCCAGCAGCATATTCCGGCATTGCCTTGTTTATCCAGAAGTTTGTTTTTATTGCGCCGCGCAGGGTAAACATTTCTATATCTATACCGGGCCAGGCGTTGGTTATATACACGCCATCATCGCCAGCGGTGTAGTGGCTATAGTCGGCTGTGCCGAGTAACTGTTGTGTGCCATCAGGCTTCGCATAAACTAATTCTAAGTCGTTATCGAATTGAAGAAATTGATCTGCCTTTCCCAACGATGCAGTCTTTAATGCGGGGCTAATAAGCACCGGCGCTTCCTGCTCTGCTGCGGCGAAAATACCTTGCCCGGTTGCAGCCTGTGTCAATTGCGTTTTTACAGTCCGCCAGTTGCCCTGGCTATCGCGGTAATGCATTGGGGCGGTAGAAGTTTGCTGGAAAATATCTTTGCCGGCATTGCTTTGCTTTACGAAAGTCTTTGAATTTTCAGTGCGGCTGCCTATCAGTTCATAGCAGTTAGCGCAAGGCGCGCCAACGTAAAGTACACCTACCTCCGGGTTTTGTTCGTAGCCGGGATTATTGGCTATAGCTTCGGCCTGGTTATGGGTGTCGGGGGTGGTGAAAGTGGTATAGTTCCGAGGGCCGGTGGTCATGGCATTAGCTGCAATTGCCGAGCGCTGTTGGGCATACAGCTTAATGCAATTAAGCGGGGCAAAAAAATACAAAAAAATTAGTGTAACAGTAACAAAACACTTCATAAGGACACGGTATTCAATATACGCAACAGACCACCTTTCGATACAAAAGGTTGGCTTTGCATTAGTGACGATAACAAAATAAATACCACCATCAGGCTCGTTCTATTTCATTTCTGCTTCGTTGCAATCCTCCCGATGGCTATCGGGACTAATCGGGATAAATAGCTCACTATTCGTGGATTTTGCGCCTCGCATAAAAGAAAAATAACTTCGCCATATAGTGACATTTATTTTGTCAACGTCACTTATTAGTAATACTTAAAAATCAAATTTAATAAAAAACTCTCACAAAAGTGTGAAATAGCGGAAAAATAATGTGTTGGATGGCGAAGGATAAAGTTCGTGCCAATTTTTCGCATAGGAGCGGCAATAGCGGTTTAATATAGCCGCATAAAAGTATCCTGGCTTCCTATTTATGCCGGGGCTGTGATGTGTGTTATCTGCCCAACGCGAGCGTTGTTGATCAGAAAATAAGACCAACAACGGCGGAAAATATCGGAAAAATAATGTGCTCTATGATAATGGATAATTTTTCGGTAATTCAGCCGGCTGCCCGGCAAATTTGTTGCGCTTTTGGCTGATACCAGTTGTTAAAACGTTCTGGAAATACAAAATAATTGCAATTGGTTAATAAATATCTTTTTTCAGAAAAAACTTCAAATAATCTATTGTTACCTGCTTGGTTTTTCATATATTTAGGGGTTAGAAGCAGTTACTATAAGCTACAATTCAAAATCTATAACCTTAATATCAAAGATCATGGTTAAAAATGTATCCTTCCAGAAGCCCCCTTTCTCCTTTCTTTCTTGTCATAAACATGCGTGGAAAAAGCACCTTTTAGCGCCTTGTAAAACAATCTCGATTCGATCTTTTGTTATAATCGCGGCGGTTGTTTCTACCTGCTTTTATAATAGCGCCCGTGCCCAGATCATTAATACTATTGCGGGTAATGGTGTTAGTACCTCCTGTACCGGAGATGGCGGCCCGGCTACATCGGCGGCGACCGGAAACAACTGGAGTGTGGCCGCCGATGGCCTCGGAAATGTTTATATCGGGTCTGATAATGGAAGCTCGGGTTGTTATTCGCGTGTGCGCAGGGTCGATGCCTACGGCACTATTACGACCTTTGCCGGCACCGGCTCCCCTGGCTATAGCGGTGACGGCGGTCCGGCCTCGGCAGCGCAGTTATATTATCCCTGGGGTGTTGCCTGTGATCCTTCCAACAATTTGTATATCAGTGATGAAGGTAATGCGCGTATCCGCAAGGTAAATACTTCCGGTATCATCAGCACTATTTGTGGCACCGGATCCCCCGGTTTTTCGGGTGATGGCGGCCCGGCAACTGCCGCGCAGGTCTATGAACCCTGGGCCATAACCTGTGACCCATCCGGCAATATCTTTTTCTATGACTGGTATAATTACCGTGTCCGTAAGATCAGCACTTCCGGCACAATAACTACTGTTGCCGGTACCGGTAGCCCGGGAGATGCCGGGGACGGCGGGCCGGCTACCTCTGCTACTTTATCCTACATTTATGGCCTTGCGGCGGATGGTTCCGGCAATATTTACCTGGCCGACTACAATTATCATCGAGTCCGTGTCGTTAATTTATCATCAGGTACCATTTCTGCATTTACCGGTACTGCAGGGTCAACTACTTTCGGTGGCGATGGCGGCCCGGCAAGCGCTGCCACCTGGTGTGAACCCATAGGCGTTTCTCTTGATGGCGGGGGTAATTTGTATATATCTGATATTTGCAATGCGCGTGTGCGTAAGGTAAATGCTGCCGGCATTGTTTCTACTGTTGCCGGTACCGGCACTGCTGGTTTTTATGGTGATGGCGGCCCGGCTACTGCTGCCAGGCTAACTGATCCTTTTGGATTAGCTACAGACCCTGCCGGCAACTTATATATTGCAGACTACGTTAACTATCGTGTGCGCAAGATCACCAACTACAACCGTCCATGCTACTTTACGCTTGGCGCTTCAGCCACCATGTCGATATGCGAGAACAGCCTTAATGATTCTGTAAATTACCTTTTGCCGGTCTTTGATTCGGACCTGTACCAGGGCGAGACCTGGAACCTGTGTACGGCGCCTACCCATGGCACTTTTACCGGGGGCTACACTATGGTCTCGGCCTGCGATACCATGCACCCGCATGGCATGTCCTATACGCCCAACTTCGGCTACAGCGGGCCGGATACCTTCAGGGTTTCTGTGACCGATGGTTTTATCTATGATACCATCATTATTTATGTGACGGTGAACCCGATACCATCGATAGTCACCGGCTACCAGAGCTGCGCTGTAGGCTCCTATACCACGCTGCTGGATTCGGCCTCCGGCGGCACCTGGAGCGGCAGCAGCAGTATGGCTACGGTCACCGGCAGCAGCGGCGTAGTGGCGGGGCTTGCCGCAGGCACAGCCATGTTCACTTATACCCTGCCCACCGGCTGCCCGGCCACGGCTACGGTAAATATCTTCCCTTATGCAGGGCGGTTCATCTCCACAATAGCGGGCAATGGCACCGGCGGCTTTACCGGCGATGGCGGCAATGCGCTGTCTGCCGAGATCAGCAGCCCCTGGGGCGTAGCCGCAGATGCCGTGGGCAATAAATACATAGCCGACTACTCGAACAACCGCATCCGCAAAGTGAGCCCGACGGGGGTTATCACCACCATAGCCGGCACGACTGCCGGCGCAGGTTTTTCCGGCGATGGCACAGCGGCCACGCTGGCGCAACTGAACCACCCCTTTGATGTGGCCGTTGACGCCTCCGGCAACATATACATAGCCGATGACGGCAACAACCGCATCCGCAAGATCAATACATCGGGTATCATAACCACGGTAGCAGGCAATGGCGGCACCTCCTATACGGGCGATGGCCTGGCGGCTACGGCAGCAGGCATCAACAGCCCCTCGGGCATAGCCGTTGACGGCTCCGGCAACCTCTACATAGCTACCGATGGCACGCATGTGCGCAAGGTAAACTCCTCGGGCATAGTGACCACCTTTGCCGGCAATGGCACCACCACCTATGGTGCTGACGGCACCCCGGCAACAGCCAACGGGCTGAACAACCCGGTATCCGTAGCTGTGGATGTATCGGGCAATGTGTATATCGCCGACCAGCTTGCCCAGCGTATCCGCAAGGTGAACACCTCGGGTATCATCAGCACGATAGCGGGCAGCGGCAGTAGTGCCGGATTCAGCGGCGATGGCGGCCCTGCGGTGAGCGCAGTGCTTTCCAGCCCCTGGGGCTTAGCCACCGACCCGCTTGGCAATATCTATATCGGCGACCACGGCAACAACCGGATACGTAAAATAAATACCTCGGGTACGATCACAACGATAGCGGGCGGCAGCGTGGGCTTTAGCGGCGATGCCTGCATGGCCACCAACGGGCAGCTCAACAGCCACTGGGGCATCTGCACAGACGGCTCCGGCAATGTATATATAGCCGATGGCGGCAATAACCGCGTACGTCGTGTTGCCAGCAACCATGCCCCTGTATTCGTTGGCGGGCACACCCAGAGCACCTCGATGTGCGCCAATTCCACCGACTCTTTAGCCGGATTTCTTACGATCCAGGATATAGACAGCGCGCAGGGCGAGACCTGGAGCGGGCTTACCTCGCCTGCCAATGGCACATTATCGGCATCCTATAGCGGGACGTCCACGGGCGGCTCCCTTGCCCCTGTAGGGCTTACCTACATCCCGACGATAGGATTTACGGGCAGCGATTCGTTCAAAGTAGTGGTCGCGGACTGTGCCGGCGGCACGGATACGACCAAGATAGTGATCGTAGTGAGCCCTCCTCCCTCGGCGATAGTGGGCGCCAATTCGGTATGTCCCGGTCTTACGACCCCCTACAGCGACCCTATAGGCACGGGCGTATGGAGCAGCAACGATACAACAAAAGCGAAAGTGGACGCAGTCACGGGTATCGTCAGTGGCGTTGCCACCGGTATTGCGGTGATCAGTTATGCGCCCGGGGCGAGCTGTTCGGTGACGAAAACGATAACGGTGAGCGCCTCCCCTGCGGCGATCACCGGGACGACCAGCATCTGCCATGGGTTTACGACGACGCTCGGGGACGTGTCCACCGGCGGCACCTGGAGCGCCAGCAGCACGATAGTGACGGTAGGTTCTTCATCCGGCGTGGTTACATCGGCTTCGGCATTCGGTACGGGCCTGGGCACAGCGGCCATCACCTATACACAGGGCGGCTGCCCTGCCTTTACCACGGTAACGGTATTTGCGTCCCCTGTTTCGATCACGGGCATCGGGGGGCTGTGCGTGGGCACGCTGACGTCGCTGTATGAGCCGGGCACAGCCGGGCGGTGGAGCAGCAGCAATACAACCGATATCCCTGTTGACAGCCTTACGGGCATAGTTACGGGGGTTGCCCCCGGCACGGGAACCGTGAGCTACACACTGCTTGCCGGCGGCTGCAGCACGAGCTTTTCCATGGCGGTATATCCCAATCCTGATCCCATAACGGGCCCGGCTACGATGTGTACGGGCCAGACCGATACGCTGTCCAATGCCTCTGGCGGCGGTTTCTGGAGTACCACGGGGCTTGGTTTTTCTGCCGGCGTGGACTCTGTTTACGGCGCTGTTACCGGCCTTATCTCCGGTACTACGACCATAGCTTATACTTTATTTTTATCCGGCTGTTCGTCCACGATGGATGTCACGGTCAATGCCTCGCCGTCGGCTATCAGCGCCGGTACGGGCGCTTTATGCGCCGGCAGTACACTGCCGCTGTATGACCCTCCCGGCACAGGAACGTGGACGAGCGGCAGTGCGGCAGTGGCCACCATCAGCAGTACGGGCGTGGTGCATGGCCTGGCCGGCGGAACAACGACGATCAGTTACAGCGAGGGCGGTTGCCCGGCCACGGTAGTGGTTACAGTACATCCGTCGCCATCGGTGCCTTATCCTACGGGAACGGGCACCTTGCAGCTCTGCACGGGCCTGTCGGTGACACTGTCGGACAGCCTTGGCGGCGGCACATGGAGCAGCAGCGGCTCGGCCTCTGTCACCCCCGGCGGCATAGTTACCGCGGGCAGTACCCCCGGTACAGCAACGATAACCTATACGATGAGCAGCGGCTGCCATTCGGCAGCGGTGGTAACGGTGAACACAGCCCCCGGGGCCATCAGCGGCAGCCCTAAGATATGCCTTGGTCTGGCCACGACCCTTACCGAAAGCGGTACCGGCAGCGGCACGTGGACGAGCAGTTTTCCGGGCGTGGCCACGGTAGCGGCCACGGGCGGCACAGCCACCGTTACGGGTATGAGCGCAGGCAGCGGCTCTGCCATAGATACGATCACTTATTCCTTAGGCGCGGGCTGTTCCACGAAGCTGGTGGTAACGGTCAGCAGCCTTCCTGCGGCTATCGGCGGCACCTTGTCGGTATGCTCCGGGTCGGTTACGCCCCTGGGCAGCAGCCCCGGCCCCGGCACGTGGAGCGGCGGGCTTGCGGGCACGGCCACGATCAGCGCGGCAGGCGTAGTTACGGGCGGGGCGACCTCCGGTACCGCCCCGGTAACCTATACCCAAACCTCCACGGGCTGCCCGCGTACGGCGATAGTAACGGTGAACCCCTTACCATCGGCGATAACGGGCCCTTCGGGTATCTGCGCGGGCGGTAGCACCATTACACTGTCAGGGCCCCCCGGCGGCGCCTGGAGCAGCATACCGGCATCGGTAGCATCGGCAGGTACCACCGGTATCATTACGGGCAATGCGCCCGGTACGGCCACGATCAGCTATACACTTCCCGGCACCGGCTGCGCACGCAGCAAAGTAATAACAGTGAACCCCGTTCCCTCCGTGATCACCGGCACGATGCAGGTATGCACGGGGTTGACGACGCCGCTTAGCGACAGCCTGTCCGGCGGCGCCTGGAGCGTCTCCGGGGGCTATGCGGCGATAAACCCCACGAGCGGGCTGGTAACGGGCATTGGCGCCACTGGCGGCATTGCCCCCGTGGCCTATACGTTCAGCGTTACCGGCTGCCAGCGCACGGCGCAGGTAACCGTTAACCCAGCCCCGGTTATCGGCGGCCCCTCGGCAGTATGCGTAGGCCCCACGATAACCCTGTCGGGCAGCGGCGGCGCCTGGACGAGCAGCAATCCCGGCGTGGCCACGATAAATCCCCTTTCGGGCGTGGTTACCGGCATAGTGAACGGAACGACCATAATGGATTATACACTGCCCACTGGCTGCCACAGCACCATGGTCGTAACGGTAAGCCCTTCGCCTGTAGCGGTGACCGGCGCCGCCACGGTATGTGCGGGAGCGGCCATAACCCTTACCGATACGGTAGGCGGCGGCCTGTGGACCAGCAGCGCGCCTGCAGCCACGGTAGGCTCCCTGAGCGGTATAGTGACCGGCATTACCCCCGGCAGTTCGGCCACGATAACCTATTCATTAGGGTCGGGCTGTACGGTGACCAAGACCATATCGGTGCTTACGGCCCCGGCCCCACTATCAGGTACGCCCGATATGTGCGCAGGTACCGGCGTTACGCTGACCCTTCCTTCGGGCGTAGGCAGTGGCGGCACCTGGAGCAGCGGATCGCTGGGCGTAGCCACCGTTAACCCTACCGGCTCGGTACACGGGCTGGCAGCAGGAGCGGCGGTCATATCTTATACACCATCCACCGGTGGCTGCCCGTCCATACTGGCAGTAACGGTGAACCCGGTTCCCGGGCCTGTCACCGGCCCCTCGGCAGTATGTGTTGGCGCCACGATAGCGCAGGCGGATACGACAGCTGGCGGTACCTGGACAGCAGGCCCCGGCATAACGATCAATAGCAGCGGCGTAGTAACGGGCGCCAGCACCGGCCCCGCAGCAGTGACCTATACAGCAGGTGGCTGCATGGCCACCAGGACAGTAACAGTAAATACGATAGCAGCGATAACCGGGGCTACCGGCCTGTGCATGGGCACGACGACGACCCTTGGCGACCCATCGGGCGGCGGTATCTGGAGCACGGCTCCCGGCGGCGTAGTGACCATCAGCCCGTCCGGGCTGGTAACGGCCGGAACGACTACCGGCGCTGCCACCGTCACCTACAGCCTCGGTACGGGCTGCATAGCTACAACAACCATAAATGTAAATACGGCCCCATCGGGCATCTCCGGCAGCACGCACGTATGCGTGGGTCTGACCACAAATTTAAGCAATACGGCAGGCGGCGGTACGTGGACCAGCGCATCGCCCACTTATGCCACTGTTGACCCCACGAGCGGCGATGTGACGGGCATAAGCCCCGGTACCTCGTGGATCACCTATAGCCTGGGTACAGGCTGCACGGTCAATGCCCTGGTTACGGTAACGGCCTCGCCACCGGCCATCACGGGCACGGCGCAGGTATGCGCGGGTGCTACAACCCCCCTTGGCGACCCCACAACAGGCGGCACCTGGGACATCTCGGCAGGCCCCACAGCATCGGTAGGCCCTACGGGCATCGTATCGGGATTAACAGCAGGTACGGCCACGGTAAGCTATACGCTTGGCGGCTGCGCTGCGATAAAGGAAGTAACGGTAACCCCGGCCCCCTCGATAATAACAGGCACCGCCACAGTATGTGCGGGGCAGACAACGATACTCAGCGATTCGGCAGCTGGCGGTACGTGGAGCAGCGGTACAGCCACGGCAGGTACGGTTGACCCCACGAGCGGTACGGTGACCGGTATCAGCGCAGGCACAGTGCCGGTGACCTATACCACGGGAACGGTGACGGGCTGCAGGGCAGTAAGGACCGTAACGGTGAACAACGCCCCGGCAGCAATAACGGGTATTATGAGCATCTGCCTGGGTTCCACGACAACATTAAGTGATGCCACCCCCGGCGGTACGTGGGGCATCATCGGTACGCCGGGCATCACGGTAAGCCCGGCAGGGGTAGTGAGCGGCACGGCGCTGGGGACAGCCACGGTGAACTACGCCCTTGCGGGCGCAGCGGGCTGCCCTGCCACGGCCACGGTAACGGTGAACTCCTTACCCGGCGCGATAAGCGGTGCGCTGAAAATATGCCTGGGCGCAACAGACACCCTGAGTGACCTTCCCGGCGGCGGGGTGTGGACGAGCAGCAATGTGCTGGTAGCGACCATAATACCCGCAACAGGCGCCATGACGGGCATAAACCCCGGCACGGCCACGATCAGCTATTCATTGGGTGTGGGCTGCACGGTAAGCAAGACAGTAACGGTACAACCCTTGCCGGCGGCCATCACCGGCCCTACGGAAGTGTGTGCAGGCTATCACATCACGCTGTCCGACCCCGCCCCCGGCGGCGTATGGAGCCCCGCCTCTGGCGGGACAGGCAGCGGCACGGCTCCGGTGGCCACGATAAGCCCATCGGGCGTAGTGACCGGGGTGACCAGCGGTATTGCGACCATCAGCTACCTCCCTGCGAGCTCTGCCACGGGCTGCCCGGCAACGTATTCGGTAGCGGTGATCAAGGTACCTGCCATCATGGGTGTGAACAATATCTGCGCCTATGGCAGCACGCTCCCGGTAACGGACAGTATGCCCGGCGGGGCATGGACCAGCACACTGGTGGGCATATCGCCGGCCGGTGTAGTAACGAGCTATGCGGCAGGCCCTGCAATGATCTACTATACCCTCAGCGATGGCTGCTTTGCCTCGGCTCCGCTGACGGTGAACCCCTTACCTGCCCCTGTAGGCGGCAACCCGAGGTTGTGCATAGGGCTGGCGACGACATTGAGCGAAACATCCTCCGGCGGGGTATGGACGAGCAGCGATACCACGATAGCCAAAGCGACAGCAACAGGCGCAGCGAGCACCGTGACGGGCATAGCGGCGGGCACAGCAGCCATCAGCTACACACTGCCCACGGGCTGCGGCGAAGCGATGACGGTAACGGTGAGCCCACTGCCCTCAGCGATAGGCGGCCCGGCTAATGTATGTGCAGGCAACACCACAACACTTACCAATACAACAACAGGCGGAAGCTGGAGCAGCAGCGCTGCGGCAGTAGCCACGATAGACGCCACAAGCGGTATGGCTACGGGCCTGATGGCAGGCACGGCAAGCATCATTTACACGCTGGGAGCCTCCTGTACGGCCAGTAAAACGATTACGGTCAACGCCCTCCCGGCAGCCTACCCGGTAACGGGTGGCGGCAACTATTGCGCCGGTGGCGCGGGCGTGGCCGTGGGCGTAGGCAACTCGCAGGCAGGGGTGAGCTACCAGCTGTATGCAGGACCGGCAACGGCAGGCAGCGCAGTGACGGGCACGGGTGCAGCCATCGGCTTCGGGCCGCAGGCAACGGCAGGCAGCTATACGGTGATCGCGGTGAACGCGGCAACGGGCTGTACGGAAGCGATGACGGGCAGCGTACCGGTAGTGGTAACGCCGACTGTAACCCCAACGCTATCGCTGGCAGCAGCAACAGGCGATACTATATGTGCGGGCAGCACGGCCACGTTCACGGCCACGGCCACGAATGGCGGCACAACACCTATATATGCCTGGTATGTGAACAGTGCAGTGATAACCGGCGTAACGGGCAATACCTACAGCTATACCCCTGCCAACGGGGACCTTGTAACGGCTATGGTGACCAGCACAGCAACCTGTGCCACACCGGACACGGCCAGCCATACGGTGCAGTTGACGGCGGACCCGCTGCTGGTACCTGTGGTGAACATCCATGCCACCCCCGGCACGAACATCCTTGCGGGCCATGCCGATACGTTCTCTGTGACGTGGACGGGAGCAGGCGCATCGCCGGGCTACCAGTGGTATGTGGACGGCGTAGCGATACCCGGCGCAACGGATGCCAGCTATGTAGGCGGCAACCTTAATAACGGCGACTCGGTGAGCTGCGTGGTAACGAGCAATGGCCCCTGCGGCGGCATCAGCGGCAACAGCGGCGAGAAAGTGCATGTGTACAGCAATGTAGGCGTAGGCACAGTGAATGTAGCAGCAGGTGACCTAACAGTACTGCCCAACCCGAGCAAGGGGACATTCACGGTGAAGGGCACCACCGGCAACACCACCGATGAGGACATAACCCTTGAAGTGACGGACCTTGTGGGCCAGGTGGTCTATCGCAGCCCGGCAACAGCTAAGGGTGGCCGCATAGACACACAGGTGCAGTTAGGCAGCAACATAGCCAACGGTATGTACCTGCTCAATGTGCACACTGAAAACGGCAACAGGGTATTCCATATAGTGGTGGAGCAGTAAACAGCGCCACTGACAAGATAAACTAAAAGAGCGGCACCGGTAACCCGGGCCGCTCTTTTAGTATTGGGTGTGCTGAGTTACATGAGAGAAACGAATAGAGGCTGTTTCCACACCAACCACCTAT
>Ga0206969_1141_pt1 | contig 19702 bp, 17 predicted proteins | sample Alteio_BWOrgHeat_87_FD_153256 | JGI IMG/M metagenome (GOLD analysis project Ga0206969, IMG submission 153256) | Enriched cells from forest soil in Barre Woods Harvard Forest LTER site, Petersham, Massachusetts, United States -... | ecosystem: Environmental > Terrestrial > Soil > Temperate forest >... | reverse complement strand
ACCCATAGATGCAAAGTCATTAATACCCTCCACCGTCTTTATGTGGTAGTGCCGGTACTCTTTATTAGAAGGCAGGCCATTTTTAAAGCACACCATTGCTGCAACCGGGTACGATCCCTGGAAGTTGGAGTTATCAAAGCACTCAATGTGCACCGGTATCTCATTCATCTGGAAGGCCTCCTGAAGCTCTTCCAGTATCAGCATATTTTTTTCCTTCGATGCCTCGCCCAGCAATAAAGTATCTTTGCGGCGCATATCCTGCATAAATATCTCCGCGTTCTTTATGCTCATGTCCAGCAGGTTCTTTTTATCGCCGGCCTTGGGTACGGTCACTTTTATTTCCTCATCAGCTACATCCACTTCCATTGGCACTATCACTTCCTTGGCAATACTCTGGTATTTCTCCATCAGGTTGTCTATGGCCAGCGACAGCACATCTGCTTCGTCTTCCATATCCACCTTCTTCACTATTTGCAGCGTATTAGAGTGAATGATGCTGCCATTGCTCACCATCATATAGTTCACATAAAAGTGATGTTCGTCAACAAGGATGCAGGCCACATCTACATTCTCCAGCTTAGGGTTCACCACTATCGATCTGCTCTGGTAGCTTTGCAGCGACTCTATCTTTTTCTTTATGATCTGCGCTTTCTCAAACTGCATTTCTGCAGCATAGGCTCCCATCTCTGTTTTCAGGTCTTTTATCACCGCGCCTATGTTCCCTTTCAGCACATACCGCACTTGCTGCAGGTTTATCTTGTAATCCGCTTCCGGCTGGTGCGCCTCGCATGGCCCTTTACAATTGCCCAGGTGGTATTCCAGGCACACCTTGAACTTTCCCTTTTGTATGTTGGCGGGTGTCAGATTCAGCGAGCAGGTACGCAGCGGTATGTTTTGCCTTATCAGTTCCAGCAACTCCCTCACCCTGCCCAAGCCGGTAAATGGCCCCAGGTATTCCGACCCGTCCCGGATAAGCCTGCGGGTAAAAAATACGCGCGGATAATTTTCATTCTTTATAACAATGTAGGGATAAGACTTATCGTCCTTCAGCACAATGTTGAACCGAGGTTGGTAGTGCTTAATTAAAGAGTTTTCCAGGAGAAAGGCATCGTGCTCCGAATTGGTTACCGTAAAGTCCAGCGCATAAATAAGCGATACCAGCTTACGGGTCTTAAAATTGTCTAAGTTTTTATTGAAGTAGGAGCTTACCCGCTTGCGCAAGTCTTTTGCCTTCCCCACATACAGCAGTTCCTGCTCCTTGCTGAAATACTTATAACATCCCGGCTGGTGTGGTATGGATTGTACAATTTTACTGAATTCTTCCTTGGTCATCGTGTGTGTACCAAAATTACCGCATAAAAATATACTGCACAATAGTGTATTTTTTGCTGCCTATTGCGGGCCGTTCATCCGTTTGCACCTGTATCTCCTTCATGGGCTGGTAGTATAGCTTCTGGGTGGTATTTGCCAATGCCGTCTTTTTATAGGTTTCTATGTATATGCCCTTTACCTTGCTGGTATATTGGTCTATAGTTATTAGCAGCTTCTGGGTAAACTCGTCTTCATCCTTGGCCTGGTAAAAAAAATTGTGCGTCAGGTCCTGGTTGTCGTCAAATTGGGTAAATGTATATTGCTCTAAGAATTTGCGGTCGCTGATATCCGTTTCGGCAAACAACTTGAATATAGGTGCCCAACTGATCGTATCCGAATTAGTGAGGCTGCTGTCGGCCTTCCCACTATTCACCTTTACCGTTTTTGTGATCAGGAAAGGCTCGCCGGCAAACGTGTTCCACTGGTCAAGGGCATACTGGTTGATGGAGAAATAATGCCCCTTAATATCGGAGGTATCAGTTTTCTCTTTTTTCTTACACGAAAATCCTACAATTGCCCATAAAGCAATAAGCAAAAAACCTTTGCAATTAAAATCTTTCATCGTGGGTAAAATTACTAAGGAACGTTGACATGAACTAAGATTTATCCGCCGTCGCAAAAAGGCTATTGCGGACAAAGAAGGATAAAAGGATGGCAGGATGCGGACCAAGATTCGTAAGAAAACAGACGTAAACAAAAATGCCCTCACTGTTCGGCAAGAGCATCGTATGTTATAACTGCTATCAATATGGTCTTATCCATTAGCTAAAGACTTCTTAAGGAAGTCTATCACCTTCACTTCGGTCGCATCCAGCTCGCGCAGGTCGGCCAGCATCACGGAAACCCAGTCGGTAAGGTGTACCAGGTAAAACACTTCTTCCCAATAACTCTTACCTTCGGCATATATTTCCAGCACGGTAGAGGTATGCTTTTTGATCACTTTTTTATTGATCTCCATGCGTGTTTGCACACGCTCGTAATCATCGTTTGTTCTTAGTATTACCACGGCTTTATCCTGCGCGGCATCGCGCCAGCCCACCAGTTCGTTATGGTTCATCTCGGGTATTACGCCATGCCATGCAAGTAGTTTGCTGTTCTCGTTAAGTTGCTGGCGAAAGCGCACTGCCACGCCCTCAAAGTTGCCAGCCGAATAAATAATGGGGAGCTTGCCAAGCAGTTTTTTAGCCACAGCAAGCGCCTTCTTTTGCGTCTCGGCCTCACCGTCCTTCATTTGTTTTATCGCCCTCTTTATTTCCTTCTCAAACTGGTTGCCTATCAGCCCGAAATGAGCCAGCACATACAGTATCTGCACAAGCGAATAGCCAAGGCACGAACGAGGTGGCATACCTGCCGGAACGAGAATGCAATCGTGTTTTTTTGCATTGGCTATCTCCGCAACAGCGCCGCCAGATGTGATGCATACTACTGTAGCACGCTTCTTCATAGCCGCCTTCATCGCCATTAGGGTTTCCTCCGTATTGCCGGAATAAGAACACACGATCACCAGCGTTTTCCTGTTCACATAGACGGGCAGGAAATAGTCTTTGTTTACCGTGAAGGGTATCTTCATTTTATCGAAAACATAGTTCTGCACAATGGAGCCGCCAATGCCGCTGCCGCCGAGGCCAGTGACCACTACATTGTTAAAATCTTTGCCGGTAGCTATGAAACGATGATTTTTTCCTATTATTAATGCTTCATGTAATTGTATCGGGAAGTCGAGGACTAATTTTTTCATGTTGTAACGCTTAATTAATGTCCAAACATAGTAAAATTGGGATAAAGGGCGAACAAATAGCAGCCGGCTATTTGCTAAATAAAGGTTATATTATTCTTCATAATAACTGGCGTAGCGGCAAGAAGGAAATAGACATCATAGCCATGAAGGGCGATATTGTGGTTTTTGTAGAGATCAAAACCCGCTCCAACTACGATTTTGGCTTCCCCGAGGAGGCTGTAACCAAGAAGAAACAAGGCTTCTTAAAGGCTGCGGCAGCCTATTTTATGCAAATAAACCCTAAGTACCTGAACATGCAGTTCGACATCATCAGCATACTCATGGCCGGGGATACCGTGAAGGAAATTGTACACTTTGAGGAAGCTTTTTATTAATGGCTGTGGTTCGGCGAAAGCTCACCATGACAATTGGGGCTTAATACACAGTGGGAAACTTACGAAATGCAGGGAAGCCCGTTTAGCGGTTTGGGATATTTCTAAATGAGCCGGGCCACACCCAAAAAAGGTGTGGCCCGGCTCATTTATTTAACGCATAGCTTTATGCACTCACCGCCCTCTGTACAAGGTCTGCAGCTTCGCTGAGGAGCGTTGCAGACTCTACTTTGAGGCCGGAATTTACTATCAGTTCTTTAGCTGCTTCGGCATTAGTGCCTTGCAGGCGCACAATGATAGGTATGCTTATATTTCCTAATTTTTTGTAGGCTTCAATAACGCCAGCCGCTACCCGGTCGCAACGCACGATGCCTCCGAATATGTTGATGAGTATTGCCTTTACGTGCGGGTCCTTTAAAATGATCCGGAAGCCCGCCTCTACTGTCTGTGCATTGGCGCTACCACCCACATCCAGGAAGTTGGCTGGTTCGCCGCCAGCAAGCTTTATCATATCCATGGTGGCCATGGCCAGGCCTGCGCCATTTACCATGCAGCCCACATTACCATCCAGCTTCACATAGTTCAGGTTATACTCCCCTGCTTCCACTTCCGTAGGGTCTTCTTCTGTAGTATCGCGCATGTCGGCAAGATCAGGATGGCGCATCAATGCATTATCATCCAGGTTCATCTTGCAGTCCACCGCCAGTATTTTATCATCAGCGCTCTTGAACAGTGGGTTTATTTCCAGCATCGAGCAGTCGAGGCCCACATAGGCGTCATAGAGGTTTGTTACAAATTTTACCATGTTCTTAAAGGCAATACCGCTGAGCCCAAGATTAAACGCCACCTTACGCGCCTGGAACGCCTGCAACGGCATACCGGGATGCACCCACTCCTTGAATATCTTCTCCGGGGTATTATGAGCCACTTCTTCTATGTCCATACCGCCTTCGGTACTGTACATGATCACGTTCTGCTTCTTGGCGCGGTCCAGCAGTATTGAGAGATAAAACTCCTTGCGCTCACTCGGCCCATCGTAATACATATCCTGGGCTATAAGTATTTTATTTACTTTCTTTCCGACAGGCCCTGTCTGAATAGTAACCAATGTGTGGCCGAGAATGTTTTTTGCAACGCGCTCCACATCTTCGGCACTTTTCACCACTTGCACTCCGCTTTGCTCCGGCACTTCTACCATGCGGCCCTTACCACGGCCACCGGCATGTATCTGGGCTTTTATTACGGCAAATTTAGTCCCGTTGCTCACAGATATTTGTTTGTAAGCGTTAACGGCATCGTCAACCTTAGAAACAGCTATTCCTTCCTGGGTAGGTACATTATAATGCTTCAACAGTTCTTTTGCCTGGTATTCATGCAAGTTCATCGGTGTAAAATTTTCGCGAAGATAATTGAATAATGGACAAATGTGCAAATGAGATAGTCACACGCGGGGAAAAGATGAAAATAGCGCTCTAGTTATATTTTAGATATAGCCTCTCTCACTATTTTCCTTGATAACTGGTCGGCTTCGATATTGTAATTAGGGAGGTCAATTTTTTTCAGATGGGCCTTAATTTTTATAAACTCTACACTTACCACCTCGCATAGCTCCAGCAATTGTGTAACAAGATCGGCATTGGGAATGCTGGTTCCTTTTTTTGTAATAAAATTATTGGATACCAGTTTTTGCTTACGTGCAGAAATGCCAATTACGTACTGGCTATCCGAAATAATATTCACAACTTTAATGGACTTGTAATTATACCTGATATACTTTATACCCTCAATAACGGCGGTAAGTTCCATCCGGTTATGAGTAGTATCAGGTATCACGCCGGTTAATACTACTTTTTCTTCTCCAATGAAAAGAATAGCTACCCATGCGCCTATAAATTGTTTTGTATGACAGCTTCCATCAGTATAAATTGTAGCTTGATGGCTGATCTTTGAGGACATAATTTTTGTGAGTTAACCCAATCTAAAAAACCAGGCAAATTGTTATTGTAACTAAACGTGTTTTGCGCATTTTGCGCCACAATATTGCCTTCGCTCACTTTGACCTATTAAAATCCAAACATCACCCTTACCAAAAAATCACCATTTATATGCAAGCACGCAACTATACGTGCTCAACTAATGTATAAATTATCGTCAATATTTCAAAAAATCAATAATGCCATTAAAAAATACTTAACAACTGTCTGGGAATCGAGAAAATCATCTAAATACCCGCCAATAGCAAAACGAAGCACAAACAAATTCAACTGATACCATTATTGATAATACATTACAATAGCACGCTCACCTTGTTATCAATTTCGGAATGGGTATTCATAGTGTGACTATTATTTTTTCTATTAGTTTAATTTGGCAAAAAATATTTTTCCATTTGATTGCAGAAAGATGCTCCCACATTTATACTTGGGGCGGCAAATTAAGGAATAATTTACATTTCATTAACTAAATATCACACGTAAAATTGGGCTGTTGCCATAATCATAGGGAATATAGGCTAATGAGGGCGCTTTTTTTGTAATGATAAGGTTAGCCTTTTTACCCACTTTGATCGTTCCCATTTCCATCTCCAATTCGAGGGCTGCGGCGCCATTTATAGTTACCGCGTTTATCGCCTCTTCCGGGGTCATCTTCAATTGCGTACAAGCAATAGACAGCAACAACGGGATATTACCGGATGGGCATGAACCTGGATTGTAGTCCGATGCCAAACATACCGGCAAGCCGGCATCTATTATTTTCCGTGCCGGCTGATAATGCATACCAAGAAAAAATGCCGCCCCGGGGAGCAATGTGGGCATTGTGTTCCCCGTCTTCAAAGCAGCTATTTCCGCCTCCGAGACACACTCCAAATGATCTACGCTTATCGCATTATGCTTCACCCCCACTTGCACGCCGCCTGAATAATGCAACTGGTTGGCATGTATTTTTGGTTTAAGTCCATATTTCCAGCCAGCCTCTAAAAGACGTTCTGTCGCAGGCACCCCAAAAAAGCCTTCTTCACAAAAAACATCCATGTAATCGGCAAGCCCCTCACCGGCAACTACGGGCAACATTTCATCAATTATCAGCTTAATGTAAGCCTCTTTATTCTCTTTATATTCAATAGGATATGCATGTGCTGCAAGAAAGGAGGCCTTCACCGGAATACCGCTGGTCTCTTTTAATCTCCGGATCACGCGCAGCATTTTCAACTCTCCCTCCAGGCAAAGCCCATAACCACTTTTTATCTCTATTGCACCCGTACCCTGCGCCATTACATTGTGGAGCCGCTCCAGGCTTTGGTCATACAACTCCTGTTCACTCATCTTATTCAGCCTACGGGCAGAATTTAATATGCCACCGCCATTCCGCGCTATTTCCTCATAACTGCGGCCTTTTATCCTATCTACGAACTCACCGTCACGGGGCGCCGCAAAAACAAGGTGTGTGTGACTGTCGCACCAGGTCGGCAGCACCAAACAACCGTCAGCATTTATCACCTCATCAGCATTGGTTTCCGGCAAGCTGCGCATTTCCCCAAAGCTATGGATGCGGCCACTCTCCACGATCAGCCAGGCATTATCTATAGATGGCAAAACAGCCATGTCCCTGCCGCTAACTCTTGTTTTATTACCATCCGCTATCTCTACCTGGCAAAGTTGCTTAATATTTGTTATAAGTAACCTCATGGAGCCAAAAGTAATGTTTATTGCACAATTCTGCCAGTTCAATAATTCCTTAGTTACGTTGGCGAAATAAATACCACCATATGACGAAGTTGTTTTTCTTTTATGCGAGGCACAAAATCCGCGAATAGCGAGCTATTTAAGGTCTTTTGGGACGAAGCAGAAATGGAAAAGAACAAGTCAGATGGTGGTATTTATTTCGCTATCGTCGCTTAACTTTGCGGCATGTTTACACAGGAATTAACAAGCCTCCTACCAACGGATTTTAATGACAATGCGCGGGTGTGGGTATATCAAAGCAGCAGGGCATTTATAGAGAAGGAAGAAAAAGAGATAAACGAGCAGTTGTTCCAGTTCTATTCGCAATGGCAATCACATGGCACGCCGGTAAAAGGCTGGGCTAAGTTGCTGTTTAAGCAATTCGTTGTAGTTATTGCCGACGAAACTGACATGCAGGTAAGTGGGTGTAGCACAGATAGTTCAGTACGTGTAATAAAAAGCATAGAGCGACAGTATGACGTTAACTTCTTCGACCGGATGATGCTTACCTTCTTAGTAAAAAACAAGGCAGAAATGCTCACATTCGGCCAGGTACAGTACGCTATAGACAAAGGATACATTAATAAAGACACACGCCTCTTCAATAACGTAGTCACTAACAAAAAAGAATTATTGGAGAACTGGCTGGTACCGCTGCAGGAAAGCTGGCTGGCCGGGCGGGTAAGCTTGGAAAAGGCTGTAGAATAATGCCGTAATGTGATGGATTGCAGAAATGTAGTAGCGGTGTCTCTACCTTAATACCTCGCGAATTACGTGGCATCTCCCTTTAGGGTCGGGGTTTTCTCGCGGATATTCCCGCAATTTGCGGTACATCAAACTGCCTCATACAAGGAGCTCGGATATTGTGTCATATGCCAGAACAAAATAACCAATTCCTTATTGCCCTTTTATCTTATTAACCTTATTAACCTTATTAACCTTATTAACCAATTACCTTATCTCCTTGCACTTCTTCTTTAGTTGCTTCTTATCAATCAACTGATTGATTTTTTCTTCCGAATTCACCTCTGGATTCCGCACGCCGCAATCATACAATTCAGCGATCGGGTTACGGTCTATGATCATTTTGTTCATTTCATCCAAAGGCGGCAGATCAGTGAGCTTGCTGTATTTTTCATACGTATAGCTGAGAAAAGCCGATTTTTTGCCGATGCCTCTCTTATCGAGCAGGTACCCCTTAAGCAAAATAACAGGAAGCGTATAACCGCTTCCTGTTACAATATCTCCCGGACCAGGATAAGATATAATTTGCGACCTGTCTTCTGAAAGGATTACCGGCACATTGTTCCGATAATTCTTCTTCGTTTTATAGACGATCACGTGAGGCGAAGCGCTTGCCGTATGCCATTGCTGTGCCGAAGTAAAACCAACGTTGCAAAGGAAAGCCGCAATAAATACCAGCGCTAATTTCCTCATTTAGTAATTACAATTTTCTTGGTAACCATGTCTGAACCTGCCTGCAAGCGAACAAAATACACACCAGCAGCAAAATTACTTACTGGAACCGTAACAATGTCCTGGCCACGAACCGGCGTTATTTTTTGCAACTCGCGACCCTGTATATCACAGATCGTTATTTCGCTTGCGTCAACACCGTTGAGGGCAATGTTCATTACATCATTTGCAGGATTTGGGTAAACAGCAATATTATCAGCAGTTTGGGATACCGTAGATACGCCTGTCCCACTTACAACATTCATAATAATAGGATTTTCAAAGAAATCGCTGCTGGTATAAACAAACGACCCCGTGCCACCTGGTTGGTGCTGGATAGCTAAAACATAGGTACCTACCGGAACAGCTACGCTGGCACTATGAAAAGTAAAACTAAAAGAATAACCGGACGAGATATTCTGCCCGGTGTATAGCTGGATATTAGTAGTAGCCCCTGTTGATGCATTGATCAGCACAGCCTGTACCGACCCACTAAAATTTGCCACATCATAATCGGTAAGCTGGGCGCTTAAAGTAAGGGGATGTCCTGTAACAAGGGTAGTGCTACCACCGGTAATGGTAATAGCATCAGTTAATTTAAGAGTAGAGTTATCCTCTACATCCAGGATGTTATAGTTAATGAATGTGCCGTTATTCGCTACAGGCGCCCACGCCGCGCTACTTGAAGTACGGTACATAACCTGTACATGATAATGGTTTGCGGGGATCATAAGGTATTGCCCTGTCGTTGTAAATGTTAGCGGAAGGGTGCCAGCCGCCGCAATTGTCTTGCCGGTAAAAGTCTCAACCGTAGTTACAAGGTGGTTTAAAGTATCGAAAACCTGTGCACAGAAATCACCGCTAAAAGAAGAGGTACCCGCATTCTGGATCTGGGTAACAATTGAAAAACCCGTATTATAAGTCATTCCCTGGCTGGTGGTGCAGTCGAGATGTGCTGCTAATTCTATGTTACCGGTTGCTGTCGGGTAAGTATCTGGCATAATACCAATAATAGCACATTGGTCCTGGTTGAAGTTGCCGGAGCCACCACCTATGCCCAACGCAGGTGGGGCTAAGTTATCTACCGTGTACCACGCATTCGAAGCGCCGCTCCAGCCCCAGTTAAAGTGAAACATACTTGATGCATTATAACCATCGCAAACCCAGCAGTGACCACCGCCGGCAGCTGGCTCCTCGCCTGAATAAATAACAGGCCTTTGTGCATCCAGTTCTGTCTTTAATATGCTTATCCATGTAGCCTGCGCTATGCTGTCCACATAATAAACGCCGCTCGTGTACTGTTCACCAAAACGTGGTATGCCCCTTAATGTAGGCTTGTAATGGAAGTAAGTTTTCATGGCATATTCGGCACAGTTTATCACTGGGGATTCCATGGAAATAACATAGGCGCCGCTTTCTGTAGGGCTATAGTCCATATCTATGCTCACACCAGCATGATACATGAGTGTGGCAATCGCAGTATTTCCCGCAGCCAGCGAGCTGTTCATACTGGTCCAGTTATACGCCGTATTACCAAAATCGGCAGTTTGGGCGGGGTATCCGAGACCAGCAGGCGGAGTGTATGTATGCGAACCACAACCAACACTCGGCCAGTTCCAGAACTGCATAACTTCCGACATGCAAGTAGCAACACAGCCAGTTACAGATCTGCTGCTGGAAGGCCCTGGGCAATAGGTATTATAGCCTGTCCCCTGGTCCCACTTTGTAGTAAGAAGGTATTGGGTTGCATTTGGGAATGTAATACTAGTAGTACGTGCGGTAGCGCCTTTAGGGGCCGGCACAGCAGGCTTTGCTACACTCAGATCGTTCCAGGCGGTAATTGTTGAACGCTCTGCAGCTATATTGTTTTTTATAACTGCCGTGATCTGGTTTTGATAGCCTTCAATCCAGCTTTTAGCGATTGGATTGATCGTATTAATATCAAAAGGCGATTCCGGCGAATAGGAAAGTATAGGTATCACATTATCATCTGCGGACACCATAACATAACCATTGCCATTCTTAAAATTAAACACATAATAGTCATTAACTACTTTACCATTTATTTTAGCAGTTGCAACATACGAAGTGGTAAGATCCGCAGCGCTTTTTACCGCCTGTATCCCGGTCGAAATCAGGTAATTACACCCTATTGTCTTAGCGGTGTTTTCGTCAACTGATTTTGCACTGGAAACCACACTGGCAGAGGTTGATAGCAATAAAACAGTAACACATTTCAAGAGTTTTTTCATAAAAAATTCAAATTTTTACGCGCTTATTTTTTAAGATTTTTATTAAGACCGGATAGCTAAATTTGTATATCACGTCGTTTTCCGCACGCAATATACAAATTTAGCTTCTTTATTTGGGCAAAAAATTACTCAATCAGGATTTTTTCCTGCTGAAGTCGAATGGAATGATCAATTTCAGGCTGATATTGGAACCCATATTAAAGACTCCAACACGACCGGTGGCGCTGTTGTATGGGTAATATTTAAACCGGCTCATGTAATCCATATATACGGTATTGAAAATATTGGTACCGGAAAGGTATAGTTTGCACAATGTCCGGCCATGGCTCTGAATATCGCCACCCAGCCCTGCATTAAACAAAGTATAGCCTGCTGTTGCCGCCTGGCTGGCAGCGTATTCCTGCGGTGTTTGTACCGTATTAAGCGCGCTGGCTACAGAATCCTGCAGATACACATGGTTTTGCTGGAAGCAACTAAGCATACCCACTTTCACATAGGCATTCTTTATGCCCCTTCCCACTTTCTTGAAATGGAATATCAGGTCGGCAGTGATCTTTCCAGGAGGCACAAAAGGAAGATACTTAACGTTGTCGGGCACATTGAGCAAGCCCCCGTCCACAAAGCTAAACCCCGCTTTCAATTCTATCCAGGGTAGAACAGCCGGATGGATGTCCAACATGGCTTCTCCACCGTACAGTTGGGCAGACCCTTGTGTGTATTTAAATACAGGAGCATCCGGAAATAATGTTCCTCCCACACTTAATAAATTGCTGGTGGAGTCGCCACCCAATGCACTTTTTAATCCCCTGGAATAGATAAAGTCGTTTATGCTGTTATTAAATACATTCACTTCAAAGCTCACATCTTTAGCATTCATCCCGATAGTAAAGTCTTCTTCCAGGTTATTCTCTGGCTTCAGGTTGGGATCGCCAATTTCATATACAACAGTACCGTCATGCACACCATCGGCAGCACACTCAGCTACGTTAGGCGCCCTGAACCCACGGGCTATGTTGCCTTTTACATAAAAATCCTTGTTGATATTATAAGTGGCACCGAGGCTGCCCGATATACCGCTGAAGTGAGTAGTAAACTGGCTAAACTCCTGGAAAGCACCCGGAGTATTAGGGGGTACCGGCGCCTGCGCTACATTGGTCGTATCTATCCAGTGCGAATCGCCGGTGAACGTACGGTCGTCATACCGGATGCCACCGCTAACAGTAAGGTTACCGGTATGATAATTACCAATGGCAAACGCACCTGCCTGGAGGAAATTATAGTTGGGTATCAGCATTACCGTACCCAGGCTCTTTGAATCCTGGTACGCCCCATTTACACCAGCCGACATATTGAAGCCCCCCCATTGCGGAGAAATATATTTCAGGTCAAAGGTCGCGGCGTTGGAAGAATAGTAAATGTCGGGTGTGTTGGGCTGCGTGGGGTCGTTGGTTTCCTGGCGTTGATTTTTCTGGTAAGAGAATGTGCCTGTGATACGGCCACCCCCAACTGCAATACTGTTGTCCCAAACAAGTTTGGTGTGGCGTATGCGCTGGTTAATGACTAACGGTGTATAAGATGTAAGCTCCTGCTTTGTAGGCTGTTCGTAAGATGGCGCGCCGCCATTAAGATCGGGATAAGACACCTGCCGCAGCATAGCGCCAGTGGAATCCCTCGTTCCATCAACAATACCCGTGGCCATATCGAAATAGCTGGCATGTAGCTGCGAGAACCCCCATTTGCGGTGAATGCCAATAGTGCCATCCATATTGAAATTACTGAACTGGGAATTGAGTACATACCCATCGGCAGCATCCTGGTAGGCATGGGCCATAATGTTATCCACACGGCCGCTCCAAGATATACCATTTTGCGTACCGGCAAGGTGCACCATATTATTTATGAGGCCGTTATTTGTCTGGTAGTTAAACAGCACATCGCCCTTGCTTTGGCCTTCCGGCAAAGGCTGTTCGGGTAATAGGTTTATAACTCCAGCTATGGCGTCAGAGCCGTAAGCAAGCGAAGCAGGGCCTTTAAGTATTTCCGCACGGTTCACGGCATCGGGGTCCGCTTCAATACCAAACTCATCGAACCAGGGCTGGTCCATTTGTTCCACGCCATCCACCAGGGTCAGTACCCTATTATACCCCAGCCCACGTATAAACGGCTTTGCGATACTTTGTCCATCGGTCATTGCCGACACGCCGGGTACATTGGCTATCGCGTCTATTACATTCGTAGCAGAATTTTGATTCAGGTAATCGTTTGAAACTTCGGTAATGGGCTGTGGCGAGTTTCTTATGTCGGTAGCCCGTGAGTTGCCGGTTACCACTACCCCATGTATTTCTGTGTTCGACGATGAAAGTGGAAAATCGTGCATAATGGTCCCTTTTATAGTGATCGTTTGGGTCATAAGTGCATACCCAAGCGACCGAACAGAGACTAGGTATGTACCTTCCGGTAGCCTCTTCATGGAATATGCGCCCTCGGAATCGCTTACTACACCGACTCTAATATCTTCGATATAAACGGTTGCGTAGGGTACCGGTGTATTATTTTCCTTGTTATAAACCTTGCCCGTAAGCTCGTTCTGGGCAAATGACTTTATGCCGAAAAGGCATAGAAATAGTATAGCTAAACGAATAAATTTCGCATTCATAAGTAAATATTTAATAAATGAGGGAATACAGGCCATTACCGGCCCGCTTTTACTTTAAATAGTCAAAAAAAGGAAAGGTGCATACAGGAGGGATCTTGTAGCACACGTCGTTTGCAACCAATCAATACACCTTGGGGGGCGGCTTGATCACCGATGTTGAAAACAAAGAGAAGTAGTCTTTGAAAAAGGATAAAGAATGGTACGAAACCGCGCCGACACAGTAACTCACTGTAAATGGCTCCACAAGTATCTTATTGTCGTTGGGCGCATGAACATGCCGCTTACTTACGTGAACAATATTATCGGTGCAACATTTTTCGTTAGGTTCAAAGCAGCTTACTATGCTTTTTACAATACCCTCCTCGTCCTCATCATGAAAAACTGAAACAATAGCGGTATCATCAACAATCACGTAGCCGCTTACATCATAAAGCTTGCCACCTACCCAAATTTCTTTATCATTCCCGGCACTCCTAACTTCATTTACAGGTACCTTAATAACCTGTAGGTCTGTTTTCTCCAGTATGTTTTTCCCGGCGGCTATTTTGAAACTAAACTGCGCCACATCGTAAAACACGTACATAAGCGAACTAACGCCAAATGCGAGCAGTAGCAGTACAGTAGTGATACAATAGAATTGCTTCTTCAATCTTTAAAATTGCAGGTCAGAAACGGGATAATGTCCATAAAGATATAACTCCACCGTGAAAAGACAAATTCAAAACTTCCCACGAAATGTCATTGCCCTTATCCCAGCCCTATTTCCTGGTGAAGCGATGGGATTTCAATATCGGCAAAGCCCTTTTTCAATAGCCGTTCCCGGAACGCCACCTGAGATTCATATTCTCCATGTACAAGAAATAATTTCGTCACCTTCCCTGCATCCTGGCAGGCAAGCCACTGGCAAAGGTCCTCATAGTCGCCATGGGCGCTCATGCTGGATATAACGCCAACCTCTGCAACCACATCGTGATGCTCGCCATAAATAGTAACATGCCTGGCGCCGCTCCGTAGTTTACCGCCAAGGGAATGCGGCTCGCAGTAGCCAACAATCAGGATGGTGTTTTTCTCGTTATCTATATTATGCGCTATATGGTGCTTCACCCTACCCGCCTCAGCCATACCCGATGCGGATATAATAACGCACGGCTCCTTCGATGAATTCAGCGCCATGGATTCCTCTGCAGTCCGGGTATATACCAACCCTGGAAAGGAAAACACATCATCATCTTTTTTTAGCAGATCCTGAACCTGCCGGTTAAAGCATTCGGGATGGTGTTTTACGATTTCCGTAGTTTCAATGGACAGTGGACTATCCACAATATATTTCAACTTTGGTAGCCGGTGTTCGGTATCCAGCCGGTTCAGCAAGTAGAGTATCTCCTGCGTGCGCCCCACGCTGAATGCCGGGATAATCAGCTTACCTCTTTTCTTCACACAAGTATCCGTAATATAGTTCAGTAGCTTGTCGGAAGAGGAGGTTGGCAGGTCGTGGAGCCTGTTTCCATAGGTTGACTCTATAATGATGTAGTCTGCCTGCGGAAAAACTTCAGGCGATTTCAGTATCAGGTCGTTATACCTGCCCACATCTCCGCTAAAGGTGAGGTGAGTTATCCTGCCATTTTCTTTTATTTTCAGGTTAATGGCCGCGCTGCCTATAATATGGCCACAGTCGGTGTAAAGCAACTCTACATCATCGTCAATTTTAAAGGGCGCATCGTAACCAATAGGCCGCAACAGGGGAAATACCCTGGTTGCATCTTCCTCGGTATATAACGGTTCCACAGGTGGCCTGCCCTGCCTTTCATGCATCTTGTTGATGTGCAATACATCACTTTCCTGTATGTGCGCAGAGTCCAGCATCAGTATCTTCGCAAGTTCCTCTGTTTGCGTGGTGCAGTATATGGGGCCGTTGTACCCGTCTTTCACCAGCTTGGGCAGCAGGCCCACATGATCTATATGCGCATGGGAAATGATGACATAATTTAGCTGCCGGGGGTCAAAACCCCATTGGCTGTTTAGCTCCAGGGTTTCCTTACCCAGCCCCTGGAACATACCGCAATCCAGTAAAATATTTTTATCCGGGTTTATGTGCAACAAATGTTTTGAACCGGTCACTGTGCGGGCTGCTCCGTGAAATGTTATCTTCATCCTTGAATATTGCTTGTTTCTCTTTTTGCAAAACTGATTGCCCCGGTAGGGCATTTCTTCACTTGCTCCATAATTTTATCAGATGGGGCTCCATGGGCATTTATCCACGGCTTGGCATTTGCATTAAATACCTCCGGCAGGCCAGATACGCAACGCGCCGAATGCTGGCACAATTCAGGCTTCCACACCACTGCACCTTCTTCATTAGAATAGTTGATCTTTTTTTCGAGGTCGGCATCGCTGTAGGTGAAGGTGCGCACCTTCATTTCGCCCTGCAATATTTTTGATATGGGGCAATGGGCAGCGATCTCCAGCAACTTCTTCCGCTGCTCTTCGGTCACCGGGCTTAGGAACCTTATGTCGCGGTCCATTGTTGTTACCAACTTACCGCCCTCCATAGCCTGGTACAGGTTTGCGTCCACCGCTATAGATGCAACGTCCCATCCCTTCCGGTCAATGTACATACGCAAGGTCATTAGTGTACAGGAAGCGAGTGACGCAAGCAATAACGAGTGCGGGTCCGGACCCAGGCTTTTACCCCCCGTCTTTTCCGGTTCATCTGCTACCAGCGTGCCATTGCGCCACGTAATGGTGCATTTATATTTTTCGGTCCCAATATCGCCATGTACTGGCTGTTCTAAAAGATACTGCATATGGGTTTGTGTTTATTCATCATCGCTTAGTGACGCTGGCGAAATAAATACTACCGTATGACGAAGTTGTTTTTCTTTTATGCGAGGCACAAAATCCGCGAATAGTGAGCTATTTAAGGGCTTTTGGGACGAAGCAGAAATGGAAAAGAACAAGTCAGATGGTGGTATTTATTTTGTCATCGTCACTTACTTCGTTTTCTTTTTCTTAGCGTCAAACTCTTGTTTTTTGGCGGCTACCTCCTGGTCGTGCCTTTGCTTTGCAATGCTGCGCTCCTCCGGCGAACTGTCTTCCAGTTGGCTTCGCCGGCGCCGTTCCGCGATCAGGTCGGCCATAAGCTGGTTTTCCTGCTCTACTGTGCGGAAACCGTTCGGCCCCCAAAGTATAGGGGAATAGAAATCTGTGCGGTATTTGTCCACATATTTGTAGTTGCCCAATTCCTGCGCATACGTATTTGAGCCCACGATACAAAAGGCAATAACCAAGGGTATCTTTTTCATTTCATCGAGATTACACCGTAAATAAAATACAAAATTAGCAATCGGTCTTTAAATTATAGGATTAGTTGCATAGGTGCATTCGCATTTTATGCAAGTTCATTACCAGTTGCCCCGGTCTAAAGACCGGGGGGCTGGCAATAATAAGTTGGCTTTAGCCGAAATTCACAGCATATACCACTTAACATGAGTGGTTTTCGGTGCCACACATTGTGCCCATTTCGCTATATTACGTAAACTGCAAATAAAGCAGCGCTACAGCCGCAACAGTCATAAGCAATAAAGTAACACCACCAAGGACATTAGAAAGCGTTGAGTTTGTCTTGTCACCCATTATTTTCTTGTTATTGGCTATATGCATGATAATGGCAATAAGCACCGGCGCTGTGAGGCCATATAAAATAGCAGTATAAACAAGCGCCTGTATGGGGCTGATGCCAATAAAATTGAGCGACAGGCCCACCAGCAACGATATGACTATGGAAACATAAAATGCCTTTGCCTGCGGAAATACTTTGTCAAGCCCCGACTCCCAACCAAAAGTCTCGGCAAGCATATAGGCTTGTGAACCCGCCAGTACCGGTATTGCCAAAAGGCCGGTGCCTATAACACCTAAAGTAAAGATGAGGTAGGTAAATTTTCCGGTGAGTGGTTCTAATGCCTTTGCAGCCTGGTCCACCGTATCTATCTGCCTGATGCCAGCTGTATAAAGCACACTGCCCGCTGTGAGTATAATAAAGAACATAACCACATTTGAGAAGAACATGCCAAAGTTCACATCCTTTTTCATATCTCCGAGTACCCGCTTGTCCACTATAATTTTCCGCTTGCTATGCACTATACCCTCTGCCTCCATTGTAGCCTGCCAGAAGAATAAATAAGGAGAAATAGTAGTACCAAGAATAGCTACAAGTATCGAAAAAAATGCCTTATCAAACTTCACCGTGGGCACAAACGTATGCTTTGCTATCAGCCACCAATCCTGCTTTACCATAAACGGCACAATAATATACAACAGCAGCGACAGGCATAGCCATTTCAATATCCTCGCGATCTTCTGGTAGGGATATTTGATAATTACAAAAAGAAGGATGGCCGTAAAGCAAACGCAAAACACATTTGCTGGCACCTGTGGAAAAAGCATATTCGCAACAGCGCCCATACCTTGTATATCGGCCCCAATGTTTAACGTGATGGCCGGGAACCCGAACAGCAGCATCAGATAGACGATGGATTTAGGATAGTTTTCCCGCAATGTAACTGTGAGCCCTTTGCAGGTCACCAGCCCTATCCGGGCGCACATACCCTGAACAGCCGCCATAAGCGGGAAGGTAATAACAGCAGTCCATAACGTATTGAACCCAAACTGTGCCCCTGCTTGCGAATATGTGGCGATACCGGATGGGTCGTCATCGCTGGCGCCGGTAATAAGCCCCGGCCCCAATATCGCGAATGCCTTTTTGACTTTTGCTGAAAACTCTTTGGCTTTGTTCATTTTGTCATCGTCACCGGACTGACTGTACTCAAAGGTAAACAGAATGGGCATTTATTTTCCACCTTCCTTGTCGATTTTAGAAACACCATACTTCTTATTCATCTCCTCATTTATTTTCAAGGATTCAAGAAAGGCATCTGTAATAAAAGCAGGGTTTTTACTGGTATCGGTAGGCTCGGCTTTCGCCTCTACCTTCTTCGATTTCACACCCTTATTCATTTCCTCATTTTTCTGTAACGCACCTATAAAGGCTGTTGTTATAGGTTTCCGTATATTGCTACTCCCGGTCATAAAAACGGTTTTGGCTATTACAATAACATTATTGTGCCAACTGGGGCGCGGCTCAGCAGTGATCAGATCCTCGGGCTACTCCTTTACAAACTTTCGGGACCATGACAAGCCAGGTTTACTAACGCTGTTTAATAGTGTCAATGTAAGTTTATTATTGGGTGCTACGTACTATCACCGTAATGTATTACTGGCATGATTGTATTGCAGTTCCCAAAAACATTTTGCCATGAGAACTATCATTCAAGACCGGGTGTCACATCAGTTTATTGAAGGACCAATGCAGCACGGCCAAATCAAAAGCAGTTTCCAGAAAGGAACTGACGAAAAAACAGCGAACCGTGCCGACATAAACAACAGCAACGAAATTGAGGAGAGCGCTGATGATATAGACATACCTTACTATGAAGCCTATGAGCGGTATGACTAAAAGACTCCATTTAAACTTCCGGTAACAACTACTCGTTGTCCATAGGTTCTATTAACTCCAGGATAGTTAGGGCGTTTATGTACTCCTCAACAAGTTCATTACGTCCGTCAAACTGCTGTGCGATCTCGTTAACGCTAATGGGCTTTTCGTCACCCTTTCTGGCGTTCTTGATCTCCAGTATCTTACGGTACACTGCTAAGACGTCCAACTCGATTTTCTGCTCTTTTTCTTTGCTATCCCATTCAGCCCAGATCCGCTATTAAAAAAGGTTAAGCAACTGTGGAACGTCTAATGGCTTATGAATGTACCCTGATATTCGTGGGTTGCTATTTGCCTTTTCTATGTCATTAACATCCAGTGAGGATGAAAGAATGTATATCTTAAATTGCTGCTTCACCTCCGCTCCAAATGCTTCAAAACTATCCAATACCTCCCAGGCAAGCAATTCGGGCATAGTAATATCAAGGAACAGCATCGTAGTCTGCGGGCCTGCTGTGGGGTATTCAATACGAATATAATCAAGGGCAGTTACAGGATTAGTAAAGGTTTGAATATCGGTATCAGGAAACAATTGCCGGATATTGCCACTACAAAGCAGGTTATTAAAAGGATCGTCATCAATGAC